>Ga0306865_1000301_pt1 | contig 23399 bp, 18 predicted proteins | sample AntRauTorckE5431_FD_190441 | JGI IMG/M metagenome (GOLD analysis project Ga0306865, IMG submission 190441) | Saline lake microbial communities from Rauer Islands, Antarctica - Metagenome Torckler E5 #431 (v2) (version 2) | ecosystem: Environmental > Aquatic > Non-marine Saline and Alkaline >... | reverse complement strand
GAGGTGAATTAATGGATGCCATTGAAACTGATTTTGGTTCTTACGATGCTTTTATAGATGAGTTCTCCAAAACAGCTGGGAGTGTTTTTGGTTCAGGCTGGGCTTGGCTAATCAAAGATGAAAATGGTAAACTGGCAATTGTGGGTACAGCCAATCAGGACAATCCGTTAATGTCTTTTGCAGAGAAACAAGGCTTTCCATTAATGGGCATTGACGTCTGGGAACACGCCTACTACCTCAACTATCAAAATAAAAGGGGCGATTATATTGAAGCTTTTTTTAGCGTTTTAGATTGGGAATATGTTGAGAATAGGTATGCACAATAGAGAAAACTAAAATCGAGAGATAAAATTTAAGGTCTTAACGAAAAAGATTTTAAATACTCGGTTTTTTTGTGCTGTCTTTCACTAGTTCTAAAACATCTAGAAATCAAAAGCAGTGGTAGTCGTTTCCATAGGGAAGTTCTGCCACTGCTTTGTTTTTATGCAGTTATTCTTGAAGAGCTTACCATTCCAAACGCAAAAAAATATTTTTAGCTTCTTACTTATTTGAACATTTGTTACATTCAGTATGAATCTTACTTTCTAATTTTGCACAATCAAATTCAGAAGAAAAATGAATGCATTTATAAAATTATTTTCTCTCATAGCTATTCTATTCAATCTTGGGGTTATGCAAGCTCAGGAAGAAATAAAATTTACGCTGCAAGAACTAAAGATCAAAGTTCTTCAAGACAACAGGTCGCTTCAAGTTAACGACAGTAAATTCAGAAAAATAAGAGCGCGCTATCGACAAACCAATGCGGCATTTTTACCTCAACTAAGTGCTTCTCACAGTTTTTACAGAACCAATAATCCTGTACAGGCTTTTGGAACTTTATTGAATCAAGGTGTTTTTACAGAGCCGGATTTTCAAATCGATAATTTGAACAATCCAAGTGCTATTTCAAACTTCACTACAGCCTTAAGGATTCAACAACCACTTATCAACCTGGATAAATGGGCTCAGCGTTCAGCACTAAATGCTCAAAAGGAAGCACAAGAGTACCAGAATGCATTTGAAGAAAAAGCGCTTTTAGTCGAAGTAGAAAAGCTTTATATGCAACTTCAATTGGCATACAGAGGTGTTGAAGTACTTGAGCAAACGAGAAAGATTGCCAGACAGAATTTTGAAAGTATAAAGAATTTTTATGAAGAAGGTTTATTGGTGATGCCAGATGTATTGAATGCAGATGTAAGATTAAACGAAGTTGAAAATGAATACATCGCCGCATCCAATCAGCTCAAAAATCTTTCTGATTATCTCCTGTTCCTCATGAACAATGATTCCAACGCGGTTATAAAACCAGATTCCAAGCTTGAACTTAAAGTGGTGGCTTTGGAAGAAAATAGTCAAATTGAAACCAGAGAAGATGTTCTGGCCGTCAGTTTGAAAGCAGAAGCCCAATCCAAAATGCAAAAAGCTTCAAAATTGTCTTTTTTACCATCGCTAAATGCTTTCGGAAATGTACAGTGGTTTGCTGACGAGATTTTCACGACAAATTCCAGAAACTTTTTTGTAGGCGCTTCTCTTAATTGGAATATTTTTGAAGGTGGCAAAAACATCGCAAAACTGCAAGAAGAGACTGCAGGCTTGGACCAATCTAAATTGGAAGCCTCCATGTATACCTCTCAATCTTATTTGGAACTGGAAAAAGCCAGGCGACAATTTCGTGAGGCAGAACAGAAGCTCAATAGAAATAGACTTTCCTTGGAACAAGCAGAAAAGGCTTACCAGATTAGAAAAGATAGATTTGATGAAGGTCTGGAAAGAACCACAGATTTACTTCAGGCTGAACAGCAACAATCTTCTATGAGACTCGCTTTTAATCAATCCATATTTGAATTTAATTACGCCCAGCTATACGTTCAATTTTTAGCAAATACCTCTACTTATGAAAACTAAACTATTACCTATATTATTTATTTCATTGCTTACGTTGAGCTTAGCCAGTTGTGGGGAAGAAACACAAAACGAAAAAACTGAACCACAAGCCGTCAATGTCAAAGTTCAAAATCCTACAACTACTTTACCTCAGCGTTTGAGCCATAAGGGGAAAATCCAGTCTTCAAAATCTATTGATATTCAATCCAGAGGGTCGAGCTATGTGGAACAAATTTTTGTAAATGTTGGAGATAAAGTCGAAAAAAATCAATTACTCGTAAAATTAAATAGTGAGGACATCGCTTCAAAACGAACTCAGCTTTTAGCTCAACTTGAGGAAGTAAATGCAAGCCTTGAAAATACTGAAAGAGACTATGAACGCTATAAAAATTTGAGAGAAAAAAATAGTGTTTCAGAAAAGGAACTTGAATCCATAAAACTGAAATTTAAATCTGTACAAAGTCAGAAAGCTGCCGTTGAAAGTCAGTTGAAAGGCATAGAATCAGAATTAAAATATTTCAACATCAAGTCACCATTTGATGGAATTATAACCTCCAAGCATTTGCAAGAAGGTGACTTGGCCAATCCACAGATGCCTATTCTTCAAATGGAAGTCAACAATGCTTTCGAATTTCACTTTTCGGTTTCAGAACGAGAAATTTCCGCTTTGAGAAAAGGACAACTTTCCACGGTTGAAATTTCAAACGATCATCAAAAAATCGATGCGCAAATTTCAGAAATAAGTTCGTCGTCACTCAATTCTGGCGGGCAATACATCATTAAAGCCAAACTTTTAAACAGCGATAATATCGATTTATTTTCAGGTCAGCAAGGCGAAATACAATTGGTAACAGATAAGTTGGACCAGGGAGTTTTTGTTCCTGAATCTGCTTTGATAAGACGCGGAGGCTTGCAAGGCCTTTATGTGGTGAGTGCAGAACAAAAAGCAATGCTAAGGTGGGTAAAAGTTGGAGCTAATAACGGAAAGCATATTGAAATATTATCTGGTATCCAGACTGATGAAAGCATTATTACCTCATCAGACTCCAAACTATACAATGGTATAAACGTAAACTACTAGATCCTATGAAAAATGGTATTGCTGGAAAACTAGCCAACGCATTCCTTACCTCCAAAATCACTATTTTATTGATGGTGGTATTTATGGGAGTAGGTATTTATGCCACTTTACTTATTCCCAGAGAAGAAGAACCACAGATAGATGTACCTATGGCCGACATATTTGTGAGCTATCCTGGTGCAAGTCCCCAAGAAATTGAGTCTAAAGTTATAATTCCCTTGGAACGTATTATTTCTAACATCGACGGGATTGAATATGTTCACACTAATTCCATGCAGGGACAGGCCATGCTCATCGCTCAATTCTATGTGGGTGAAGATATTGAAAGGTCTTATGTGAAACTCCATGATGAGATCATGCGCCATATGGATCAAATCCCAAAGGGTGTTTCACAGCCGCTCATCAAGACACGCTCTATCAATGATGTGCCGGTTGTTGGATTGACTTTGCATAGCGAAAAACATGATGATTTCCGACTTAAGCAAATTGCAGACGAATTGATCATGGAGATCGAAAAGGTTGAAAATGTAGCTTCCACTGAAGTTATCGGCGGTCGAAGCAGAGAATTAAAAATTTATTTTGATCACCAGAAAGCAGCGTCGTATAATCTGGATATTTTAAAAGTGACGCAGTCAATTCAAGCTAACAATTCAAAATTTAAAAGTGGAAACATCCAAAATCAAGATGAGAATATACTTATTACCACTGGAAAATTCATCGAAACTGAAAAAGATTTAAAGCAAATCGTTGTTGGAACTTACCAAGACCAACCGGTATATTTAGATCAAATCGCCAAAGTAGAAGATGGAGCCGAGGAGCCAAAAAATTATGTAGAATTCGGTTTTGGGGCTGGAAGTGCAGAACAGACAAAAATGCCATCCTCTTATTCTGCTGTGACTTTATCTGTCGCTAAGCGAGAAGGGTCGGATGCGATGCAGGTAGCCGACCAGATTTTAGCTCAAAAAGAGCGCTGGGAAAAGTTTATCATACCCCATGATATCGAACTTGAGGTCACAAGAAATTATGGTGAAACCGCTTCAGCTAAAGTATCAGACTTGCTGTTTAACCTTCTCAGTGCTATCATAGCAGTAACGCTAGTCGTTATGATTTCTATGGGTTGGCGTGGCGGACTTGTGGTGTTTATCTCAGTCCCTGTGACCTTCGCTTTGACTATGCTGAGCTATTACCTATTTGATTATACCTTAAATAGAATTACGCTATTTGCCCTCATTTTCATTACAGGAATTGTGGTAGATGACTCTATTATTATTACAGAAAATATGCACCGGCATTTCAAAATGAAGAAGAGGTCCCTGCGAAAAGCGGCTATTTATGCGATCAACGAAGTAGGAAATCCAACTATTTTGGCAGCCTTTATAGTTATTGCTTCAGTGCTTCCTATGGCATTTGTGAGTGGGATGATGGAACCCTACATGAGTCCAATGCCTATTGGTGCTTCTATCACAATGATTCTTTCTTTATTTATAGCCCTTACTATTGTGCCTTATTTAGCCTATCACTTTTTAAAAGGTGATGGAAAAGCAGAAAGTGATGAAGAAGATGATGAGGAAGCGATTAAAGAAGCAGATAAACTTGGTGACGAAAAATTAAAAGAAACGAGAATTTATAAACTCTACGAAAAAATTCAAAGACCACTTCTTGAGAGTTCTAAAAAGCGCTGGCTTTTTATAGGTAGTACATTTGTCATCCTTATCGCCTCGCTACTTTTATTTTTAAATGAATCTGTGTTGGTAAAAATGCTTCCGTTCGATAACAAAAATGAATTTCAGATTGTTATCGATATGCCGGAAGGGACAACTTTAGAACGCACTCAAGCTGTGACTTTAGAAATTGCAGAATACGTTAAGAGCCGTGATGAGGTTGTCAACTATCAAACTTATGTAGGAACCGCTTCTCCAATCACGTTTAATGGCTTAGTGAGACATTACGATTTGAGAAAAGACGCTCACTTAGCCGATATTCAGGTCAATATCACCAACAAAAGTGAACGCAGTGCACAGAGTCATGATATCGCCAAGTCATTCAGAAAAGATGTAAAAGCGATAGCAGATCGCTTTGGCGCAGCTATCAAAATTGTAGAAGTACCACCTGGACCTCCCGTTCTATCAACAATTGTTGCAGAAGTTTATGGACCAGATTACGAAGAACAAATCAAGATTGCCCAAAATGTAAAGAAAATTCTACAGGAAACCCAAAGTGTAGTCGATATAGACTGGCGGGTAGAAGCCGACCAGACCGAAGTTGAATTTATGGTAGACACCGAAAGAGCTAACCTCGAAGGTGTAAGCGCACAGCAAGTGGCAGAAACCATGCATCTGAGCCTTGGTAATGCATCAATCGGCATGGCGTATAGAGAAAATGAACGCGAACAAGTTAGTATCACTTATTACACTCCAAATGTGGATAAATCATCTATTGAAGATTTATTTAAGTTGAAAGTGAGATCTCAGCAAGGCCATATGGTGAATATTGGCGAACTGGTCAATCTAGTAAAGCAACCTATAGAAAAAAGCATTTACAGGAAAAACAAGCGCCGCGTAGTTTACGTTACTGCAGAGATGGCTGGAGAACTGGAAAGTCCTGTTTATGCTATTTTAGGCATGGAAGAGTATCTAAAAGATATGCACCTGCCTGAAGGTTATTCTATAGAAGAACTGTACACCGATATTCCCGTAGATACCGATGACTATTCCGTAAAATGGGATGGAGAATGGCAGATTACGCTCGAAGTGTTTAGAGATCTGGGAATTGCATTTTTAGGGGTTATTTTTATTATCTATATGTTGATTGTTGGCTGGTTTCAAAGCTTCCGTTCTCCTATTGTGATGATGATTGCTATACCGCTTTCCTTGATAGGCATTGTTCTAGCTCACTGGCTTTTCGATGCTTATTTTACAGCGACTTCATTTATAGGAATGATTGCCCTGGCGGGCATTATGGTGCGTAACTCAGTCCTACTTATCGATTTTATAGAAATCAGGCTCAATGAAGGTATTGCTTTTAAGCAAGCCATCGTTGAAGCAGGTGCTGTGAGAACCACCCCTATTTTACTCACAGCTGGGACTGTGGTCATAGGTGCTGTTGCTATCCTTTTTGATCCTATTTTTCAAGGTCTTGCTTTATCATTAATGGGGGGAACTATTGTTTCCACGTTCTTAACGCTGATTCTGGTTCCCCTCGTGTTTTATATGGTGATGAAAAAGAAGTATAACTAATTTGGCCTTCAAACGGGCTGTCCGTTATTAGTCCGCCTCACAGAGCCTAGAGTCTCTTAGATATTGAAGGAGCTTCTCACATCGCTCTACTTTGCCTAGAGGTTCTAGGCTTTTAATTTAACGGGCTATCCACACACATCCCGAACGTATTACTATGTTTTACTATAAAATCTTCTTACTTAATTTTTAGTATCTTAAAATTTTAAACTAAATCTTAATATAATTAGATAATGAAAACGTTTCTGAGTTCTATTGTTTTTTTCCTGATCGCCTCTTATCATGTCAACGCACAACTAGACGTAGCCTGGAAAGAAACACCCACATTGAGTATCTATGGTTTTGCAGACCTTTTTTATGCTTATGATTTTAATGAGCCTCAAGGTAATATCAGGCAGCCATTCCTTTTCAATCATAATAGACATAACGAGTATAATTTAAATTTAGGTCTTTTCAAATTGAACTTGGACCATCCTAGATATAGAGCTAACCTTGCTTTACAAACTGGAACTTATGCCAACGACAACTATGCTCAAGAGCCTGGAGTCTTAAAAAATATTTTTGAAGCCAACATCGGTATCGCCCTTACTGCTGATCAAAAATTATGGCTGGATGTAGGAATCCTACCTTCTCACCTGGGCTTTGAGAGCGCCATTTCTTTAGACAATTTTACCCTTACCCGATCGTTATCGGCAGAAAGTTCTCCCTATTTTCTGGCCGGAGCTAAATTAACTTACCAGCTTAGTGAGAAGCTGGAGCTTGCAGGACTTATGGTCAATGGCTGGCAACGCATTCAGCGGCTGGAAGGAAATTCACTTTCTTCGTTTGGAACACAACTCCTTTACAAAACCTCTGAAAATTTGAGTTTGAACTGGAGTACGTTTGTAGGAACAGACGATCCCGATGACACTCGACGCATGCGCTACTTCAGTAATCTTTACAGCCAATTTCAGATTTCAGAGCGCTTTCAATTTCTAGCTGGATTTGACGTTGGTGCACAGCAATCTTCTAAAGGAAGTTCGAGTTACGATCTTTGGTTTAGCCCTACGCTTATTGGTCAGTATACCATAAATGAAGCCTGGAAAACCGCCTTACGGGCAGAATATTACCAAGATGAAAAAGGGGTGATCATTTCAACTTTAACGCCTAATGGATTTAAGACAACAGGTGTTTCTGCAAATGTGGACTACTCTCCTATTCCTCATCTAGCCTGTAGACTGGAAGCCCGCTGGTTTAATAGTAAAGATGCTGTATTTGAAACTGAAAACGATAGTAAAACGTCTAACTTTTTTGTTGGAGCCTCTATTGCAATTCAATTTATGGAGGTGATTGGTCAGCGTTAATGGGTTGTTTGTTCTCAGTTTTCTGTTGACGGTGATCTGTTAGCTGAGTACTACTTCAGGATTCGGTGTTTCATATTCAACATTTTTTATCAAATAGCCCCGATAGCAATGGAAAGCCTGGAAGACGAATTGCTGAACAAAAGCTAGTTCCAAAAAGCGACCAACGGAAGCTCTTTTGGGACTTTGGTTTTGCCTGCCATTCGCTGAAGTTTTGAAATGTATAGCGGGATAAGCTCCAAAAAAAAAGCAAGAAATGATTTCCTGCCTTTTTAATAAAACTAAAATTCAATTTATTGCGCAGTCCAGCCGCCATCAAGCGTAAAAGATGAACCAGTGATGGCGGATGAATTTTCTGCTGCCAGAAATAAAGCCAATTCTGAAATTTTTTCTTCTGGGATAAACTCTTTCACTGCTTGCTTTTTCAGCATGACCTTTTGGACAACTTCCTCTTCTGTTAATCCGTGAGCTTTACTTTGATCTTTAATTTGTCCTTCAACCAGCGGCGTTTTGACATACCCAGGACAAATGGCATTACAGGTAATATTTGACCCGGCACCTTCCAGACCAAGGACTTTTGTGAGTCCTATGATACCATGTTTTGCAGAGACGTAAGCGGATTTAAATTCTGATGCCCTTAATCCATGAACAGAAGAAATATTGATGATCCTTCCAAAATTATTTTTCTTCATACCAACCCAAACTGTTTTGGAGGTGATAAATGCTGCAGTAAGATTGATCGCAATAATAGCGTTCCATTTTTCTAAAGGAAATTCTTCTAAGGGAGATACATATTGAATTCCTGCGTTATTGATAAGTATATCTATTGTTTCAAATTTTTTGAATGTTGTTTTTATGAGTTTTTCAATTTCTTCTGGATGCATGAGGTTTGCATTGGAAAAATCTGTTTTTACATTGTATTCCTCTGCTACTTTTCTAGCTATTTCTGAGCCATTAGTTTCCAAGCCATGAAACATCACATTATATCCCTTGCTGGCGAAAGCTCGGGCAATGGTATAACCAATGCCGCTGGTGCTTCCTGTTATGAGTGCTGTTTTAGTCATTTTTCTAAAAAATTTAAAACTATACTATTAAATTGAGTAGGTTGATCCATAGTTACTCCATGTCTTGACTGGCTGACCACTTCAACTTTGGAATCTTTCATTTTTTTGGCATAGGCTTCTTTCAAGGAAACTGGGGTGTAATCCAGATCTGAAGCTATGACCAATGTGGGAACCTTTATGTCCTTAATCTTTTCACCAACTCCCCATTCCATAAGCGTTATAAATGAATTGAAATAGCTTTCTACAGGATTCATTTTTGCTCGATTGTAAAAGGCCTCCCTAAGTTCTAGTTGTTCATCTTCTGGAAACATGCTTTCTGCTATTTGTTTGGCTAGAGGCTCTATTCCAACTGTTTCTAGAATTCTGGTTCGGTCCTTTATCATTTCTTTCCCCATTTCACCTAAATCGTTGAAATCTGGAGCTGTGTTGACAACAATCAGTTTAGAAATCAATTTGGGATGCTTTACGGCCATCTCAAAAGCTATGGCACCACCCATGGAAAATCCAACAATCACACATTGTTTTATGGCTAATTCCTGAAGCAAAAGCTGATTATCTTCTGCACAAAGAGAAATACCGTATTCGCTTCTGTTTTCTGGTTTTGATGAATTCCCATGGCCCCGAAGGTCTGGTGCTATAACCCGATAATGTTTGGAAAAGATGTCAACCTGCATGTTCCAGTCAGCTTTTGTGGATCCCAGACCATGAAGGAGAAGAATTGTTTCTCCTTCCCCCTTGTCAAGGTATTCCAGTTTTATGCCGTTGCTTAGTTTTTTACTTCGGATCATAATTTGGTTTACATTTTGTTCTTTTTATTTTGACCAAACTGATACTTCAATTCTACTAGATATAATCTTCCGATAACTGGTGAGGCCACAAACTCTCTGACTTCAGAATCGAAAATGTTGGTAACAGAAGCACCAAGGCTTAAATTTTCATTAATGTTATATCCGAGGTTGATATCAAAATTTACAAAACCTCCGAGTGGACCATAGTTCCATGTTCTTCCAACTCTTGCGTTTTCAACAATTTCATTGACTCCGTCTCCATTAAGGTCTTGAGTTTCTGCAGCGACATTGATACCTGAGAAAAAATCATATTCCTGCACCCATCTACTAAAAATAGATCCGAAAAATTTATCACCAGTGTAATAATAACCCAGGTTTGCTTTATGCTTTGGCGTATTAATAGGTAAGTCTGTTTTAGTTACAACCCCATCCCTGTTGGCATCATTAGCTGAATCGTTCAGATCGAGATCGTAGTCGAAATATGAATAGTTAAAAGCCAATCTGTTTCTGTCATTTAGGTAATAATTCAATCCAAGATCTGCTCCGTAGGTGTCCACTTTTCCAAAGTTTAAGTAAGTAAGGACAAATCCACCATTGGCTCCAGGAGTAACATCATTGATCGGAGTAGCACCTCTACTTACAACAGGATTGTCAGGTTGTGCAATGTTTAATAATGGGCTAAGGAAATCCTCAGAAACATTATAATATGCGTTAGCGTCAATAAAAAGTTTATCTCCAAAAAGTTTTCCTTTATAACCAGCTTCTAATGACCGTATAGTTTCTACCTTCAATTCAGGGATTTGAGTACCATCCTGTAATGTAAAACCTTCTCCGTTACCCAATACAAGGCCTCCAAAAAGGTTTCCACTTAAATTTAATATTGAGGGCGCTGCTATGCCTTTTCCATAAGTAAGTCTAAAACTTCCAAAATCATAGTTTTTAACAAGGGCAGCTTTTGGAATAAAGTTTCCGCCATAAAGTTCGTGGTCATCATATCTTCCTACCAACAGAACATCAAGGTCGATATCTTCAAAATTATACTCTAGTTGACCGTAGAACCCTGTCTGGTCAATAATTATTACTCCATCCTGATCCAATAAATAAGTTCCTTGTGAATCTGCTCTATCCTGTTGAAATTGAGCACCCGCAACATAAAGAAGATTACCAATCTGATTGTTGTATTGTGCCTCTGCATTCAATCTTCGCGACGCATCCTTAAATACTGCACCTCTCGGAAGAGTTATGCCACCACCTGGTGCACCTTGGATAGGAAAGAAAGCTTCAGTAAAAGAACGGCTTCTAGCATCTTGTTCACCAAAACCATTTTCGATAAAAGACACATAATTTTGTGTTCTTTGATTCATTGCATAGGTATCTTCTGTATTACTCCAGTGATGATACACATTAGCATAGACACGTGGAGAAACAAATTTCAATTGTGCGTAATCTATGCTCCAATCTTTGATCTGATTTCTACCAGCGTTGGTCACGCCAATATTATTGTTGTTACTGTGTCCATAAGAAGCAATAAGATCTGTTCTGTTATTAAATGAATAATAAGTAGAAGCCCCATATCTTGTAACTGAAAAATCTCTATCCAATTCCAATTCAGGATAGGCTGTTGTTCCAACATAAACAGAATCTACGTAATTGAATTCTTCACCTTGTTGCCTTTCTCCCCAAACTTTGAAAGCAAATTTGTCATTTACAACCTGAGCATGGCGAGCGCGCACGTTAAATTGTTTTTGGTTACCTCCCGCCAGAGCAATTGTTGTTCCTTCTGAAGATCTAGGATCTTTAGTAATAGTACTTATCAATCCATTATGAGCATTCGGTCCGTACAATGCAGCGTTTGGGCCTAAAATGATTTCATTTCTTTCGATATCATCCCTAATAATTGTAGTAAAACTTCCAAAAGGCAAGCCAGTAGCTATAAGAGAGGAAATTCTTCCGTCTTCTACCTGTAGATTTTTACTATTGAAAGCAGAATTAAAACCACGAATATTGATGCCAATTCCCTGAACTCCGGTTCTAACGTAATCCACACCCTTTTGCCTTGCAGCCAACTCTGCAGGATTTCCAGCATACCTTTCAATATCTTCAGAATTAATAATATTAACTGTAGCTGGAGCTCTCGTTACTTTTTGTGGCCTTCTGTTGGCTGAAATCACAACCTCATCGATCATTGCTGAAGACTCAGATAAACTGAAATTTTCAACAAGAGCATCATTATCATTTACGACTATATTACGGGAAATGGTTCCGTAACCAATGTAAAAAACGTCTAAGGCATATTCTCCAGCATCAATATTTTTGAGCAAATATTTACCGTTGGAATCTGTAACCGCACCTATATTGGTTCCTCTTAGCACAACGCTAGTGCCTTTAAGTGGTTCTTGAGTATTTGCATCTGTAACAGTTCCGCTTACGTTGCCTTTTTGAGCATAAGCAGCCATACTGATTAACAGACAAAGGAACATTGACATATGTATCTTCATAACATAGATTTTTAATTGTTTAAGACTAAATTAAGAATTGACTTAAGCCTGTGATGAGAAGAAAAAAAATTACTTCATGTGACTCCTGAAATAAAAAGCTGCTACATGTTAAGTACATAGGGTATTTATTGCCCTGACACCAAGTGCGACTTTATAGAGGAAAAAAGTCCTGGAAAGGTAAATGAGAGTCTTTCCAAAAAATCAGTGAAGTCCAAACGTCCCTTTTTGGAGAAATTTTTGGTTTTTTCTGAAGTTTTTATGAAATCTTTTTTCAATTTTTCTTCGGAAAAATTTCCAACCATGTAGTTGGCAAGACTATGATACCAATGAATTTTAGGAATGAAATCTTCAAGATGCATCACATCAGCTTCTCTTTCTATCAAGTTATATTTTTTGATAGTTTTCAAAACATCTGAGTATTTCTCTTTAGTGATCAGCAACATCAAATAACTAGAAAAAAAATGCCTCCAACGGTGTTCAAAGACATCCTCGTTGTTGTCATTTAGAAAGTTATTAGCAAAATTTTCAGCAGCATTAAGTCGCTTGTTCCTTACCAAGGTTCGAATATAGTGTGTTGCAAAGCCTAACTTATGGTGATGATTATGAGTCTTTTTATATAGATCAAAGTTTTCTACTATTAATTCTAAAGCTTCTTTATTTTTTTCTTTTTTCAACAAAATGGCAATTAAATTATTGAGATAGAAGAGTTTATCACTGTTCTCTTGTTTTACAGAGAGGTAAGCATAATATTCTGCCTTTTCCAAATCTTCAAGATTGGAATGAAGTATAACTCGGTTTGCGTAATAATTGAAAAGAATACGGCGGGAATACATCAACCCTTCCTGGAAGTATTTATCGACTTGGTCAAAAATCGAAGTGGCCTTTTCATATTCCTTGTAATTGAAATACAAAAACACCAGTCTAATAAAAGCATTGTATCTATTGAGTCCGTCAAGGTTTTTACTTCGCATAAATCCCAGAAGTTTTTCCTCCCAGTGCTTTGTATCATGGCTGCCGCTAGTATATTGACGTGTAAGATCTTTGGTTGCAAAAAAAAGTTGCTCTTTTACGTCCACAGCTATAAGGTAATGGTCCCGATTGTCTTTCAAAAAGGATTCTGTCAATTTGCAGTCTTTATATCGAAAACGGATCAACAGAAAATCCTGATACTCCCTTACCAACTCATAAAACTTCTGAAAAAAGAAGGAAGTATGCGTGTAGCTTGTAATCTGGTTTAATAAGTGCTGTTCCTCAAAGGGTTGTATGGTGTCGGTTAAAATCTTATTTTCTATAATCGAGAGGTAGTTGAGATGTCCGTCTACATCTTTACTTTCCAATTTTTTAGAAATCCATTTTTTTATATAAGTATATTTTCTTTTGTCAATATTTTCATCAAAATCATAAGAAACCACTAATGAGCTGGCATTGGAGCAAACCGTATTAAGAATAGATTCTTTCTCCTTATCCCTTATTTTATGATCCTTTAAAAGGTATGAAGCTTCGTGAGGAAGAATTCCTTCAGCAAAATCATTAAATATCTTCAGTTTAGATTTCATTATTAGTTTAAAAATTCCGTAATCAAAGCATTCACCTGTTTTGACTTCTCAAAGTTTACAAAATGTCCAGCTTCGTTAATCAATTCAACTTTTAGATTTCGTATATTTTCTTTAGCCGTTTTTACTAAGGAAGCAATATCTTGGGAAGGATGAAAAAATGTATTGGGTATTAAAAGATCATCTTTACCGTAAATCATCAAGACAGGAATTTCAATGTCGGACAACCTACCGATGATCGGTTCTTCCAGCATCGCATGAATATTATTCACAACGACTTCAGAATAAATTTTCATGTCATCAGCGTTCTTCATCTCAATTCGTTCACGAACCATGAATTCAGCATCTTCAGGAAATTGGTGGAAATTCATTTTAAAATTATTCCTGATTTGTTCTGGTGTGGATTTTTCAACCATCTCAGCAGTGTAAGAAGCTTTCATCAGCGCTGCTTCATTCTCAGAGAATGTTTCTATGCCAGCAGGAGCAATCAGCACAAGACTTTTGAAATTATCCTGAGCGGCCAACAGCGTGTGAACTGCGACCTGACCTCCCATAGAATGACCTACCAAAACCACATCATGAAGGTTCTTTTTTTCGATAAAGCTATTTAAAAAATCAGCATAGTCTTTCAGGGAATACGTCGTGCTGTTTTTTGTGGACTTTCCATAACCCGGAAGATCTATTGCTATACATCTGTACTCATTCTTTAGTCTTGAAATATTTTTATTCCATGACTGCAAATTGCTGGAAAGTCCGTGAATAAACAAAAGTGTGTTTTCTCCTGAACCGACATCCACAAAAGCAATTTTTTCGTTTTCTATTAAAATTTTTTCCACGTTTTCCTCATAGTTTAAAATATCACTAATCTGGTTCTGGCTTAAAGCGCTAAACCAGAACAATAATAGGCTAATACGAAAAATTCTTTTTATCATTATTCATTTTTTTAAATGCGACTTTCAATTCGTTTTTATTGATTTTTCCTAACCCTGACTTAGGTAACTTCTCCATAACTATAATCTGTTGGGGAACTTTGTAGGAAGCCAGGTTATTCTTCAGATAAGCTCTTATCTCTTTTTTCTGAAGTTTTTGATTTTGAAGCACAACAAAAGCAACTCCAGTTTCTCCCCATTTTTCATCCTCTACTCCAACGACTGCTGCCTCCATAATTCCATCTATTTGGTAAAGTGTTTTTTCAATTTCTGAAGGATGAATGTTTTCTCCACCAGAAATATAAATCTGATTTTTTCTTCCAAGAATGTACAAAAACCCATCATCATCTTTGGTGACAACATCCCCAGTGTGTAACCACTCATCTTTAATCTTTAGGAGTGTATAAGAAGTGTTGTTCCAATATCCAGGAGTTACAATTTGGCCTCTTATGCAAAGCTCACCTGCTTCGTTGTTACTCACTTTTTCATTTTCATCGTTTACAATCTTCACATCCACGTAAAAATTAGGCTTTCCTATCGAGCCTTTTTTCCACAAAGCTTCATGCCGGTGCAGAGAAGTAATGGATGGACCTGCTTCTGTAAGTCCATAACCCTGACTGATGAGAATTTCTTTTTTCGCCCAGGCATCTATTAATTGAGTCGACAAATTTTCTCCACCTACAATGAAATAATTGAGTTTTTTTGGCTTGAATGCGGTAAAGGCTTTAGAGTTTACCATCATGCGAAGCATTGTAGGCACTGCTAAAAATAAACTTATCGGTTGTTCCTGCAAATAGCTTAAAACTTTTTCAGGTTTAAATTTGCTTATAAAATCTACTCTTGCTCCTCGATGAAGCATGGGTAATAATAAAACATTCCATCCTGAAGTATGATAAGGAGGCAATGCGTTGAGAGTATGGTCTGCAGAAGTTATTTCTAGTTGAATAGCTGTATTGAGATTGTTCCAAAGCATCATCTGGTTGGTGTAAATGACTCCTTTAGGTTTTCCTGTTGACCCTGAGGTGAAGAAAATAAATATGGGCTGCTCCTTTTCTATTTTAAAATCTGGTTCAAAATCTTCTAAACTTATTGTTTGAGCTTTTTCAAAAAAACTCCCAAAAGAAATAATCTGAGTGTTAACCCTCTCTTTTAAATCAAGAATTTGTGTTTCAAATTTGACATCTTCGGCTATAATGAGAGAAGGACTCACGTCTTTTAAACAATGAAGCATTTCAGTAGATGTATACCGGTAGTTGAGAGGAACCAGAATAATACCCAAACGCTGCGCAGCGATAAAGAGCATTAGGTATTGCGGAGAGTGTTCTGCTATCACCGCCAATCGGTCTCCTTTTTTGAGCTGAAATCTATTAAGAAGATAACTGCCAATCTTCAATGAATTCTTATGGAGTTGCAGGTATGAAAAAGACTGTTTGGTATCCAGACTAAACACCGCCTTTTTATGCGGCGTGTACGATGACCATTTCGATATCCAGTCCAGGTAATTCATGCTTTCTTTTTACTCAATAAATATAGAAAATTAGCCACAATAAAAGATATTACAATGGCAATAGCCGCGGAGACTCCCGGATTATTTACGGGCTCTTGCATGTACTCTGTGATTCTACCGTAATAAATTATAAAATGAAGTGCTACAGCAGAAAAACTGGCGATAAAAACGGCTGTTTTTTTTACTTTTTTAAAATATATTCCAAAAAGTACAGGCACAAAAGCAGCAGCGAAATAGGCGTAAACTCCATTTTGAGCAAAAATGGCAACGCTTACATTTGGATTAACTATCTGATCGTAGCTTAATAAAAAGCTCGCTATAGCTAATGCGACAATCACCATCTTATTTAATGCCACGCCACTTATATTTTTTACAGCAGGAAAAAGTGGTGTGATAAGATCTGTACTTATTGTGGTAGAAAGTGATTGAATTAAATTTTCTAATGTTGAGAGTCCTGCTGAAATCAAACCCGCCACGATAATGACACCAGCACCCGCAGTGAAGGTTTTTACGACATAAGCAGAAACCAGTTCATCCATTTGAAGCGGAACACCATTCAACGTGAGATCTGGAAATAGTATTCTGGCGTACAACCCAACAATAACAACCATAAAGAAAAGAATCATGCATATAATGGCGATCACAAGATATTGATTCACCGACTTCTCACTCTTGAGAAAAAGAGTTTTAGTAATGATGTGAGGCTGACAAACAATGGCAATACCAATTACAATCTGACAGAAAATAATCTCAAAATAATCTCTGAAGAGAAAACTTTTTTCATTTGTAGTCTTGACCAGATTCGGATCAATACTTTTTAATGTAGCCACAAATCCATCAAAGCCTTCGTTGAAGTAGTCTGCACCTGAAGCAAGAAGCATCACAGCAACTATAAACATAAGAATTGCCTGAATAGAATTGGTGTATACCATAGAATTGGCGCCACCAAACATCATATACCCAAATACAAATACAACCAGTCCCATAAGTACCCAGAAGGGTTCCAAATTAAGTGATTTGGAAATAATCTGAGTGAGTCCGACACAAATGAGAACAATAAAAGTAATAAGCAAAAGAGAAAGAATTGCAAAAAATACAGTCATGGCTTTACTATCGTAACGTTTACCAATCCATTGTGCCATGGTAACGGCCTTAACTGTCGATCCATATTTTTGAAAGGCTTTCGTAAAAAAGATGAGTGATGCAAAAATGGCAATCGGCATAACGAATCCAAAAGATATAATTCCTGAAAATCCATAAAGCGCAATAAATCCAGGATTAATAATAAACGTTGCAGCACTAGTCATGGAGGCTGCCAGAGACAAACCAACTGCCCAGGCAGGAAATCCTTTACTGCCTATTGCAAAGTCATTGATGTCCTTTGTTTTTATCATTCCTCTAACCACGAAGAAAATGATAACTATTGCATATATAACAAGTAAAATAGTGACGTAGGTGGACCAAATATCGCTAGCAAACATATGAAGTATAAATTTCAAATGTGAAATTAGAGTTAAAAAACTGATTCCACATCCTCACTTAATGAATATCAAAGTGTGACCTATTAAAATTTATACTTAAATATATATTCAACTTCAATAATAACGGGTAAATATATAAGTGCGACTTCATTATGAGATACATCGTAAGTACTATAAAAAAACATACATCAGAAAATCCTCAAATGAAACGATCTAATTTAAGAATTAGGAGAAATCAGTTGTTTTAAAACGGACTCTACTCCAAAATCATCATTAGTTGAAGTGTGGTAATTGGCTACATTTTTCACGTTGGGATGTGCATTGGACATTGCGTAGCTAAACTGAGCTAATTTCAACATTTCAATATCATTGTTATAATCACCAAAGACCATAGTTTCTTCGGGAGTAATGTTGAGATGCTTTTGAATTTGCTTCAAAGCATAAGATTTATTTGTCTCTTTATGTGAGATATCCACCCAATTTTGACTAGAAACAGTAACTTGAAATCGATCTGTTATATCTATAACTTTGGGGTATATATATTTCTCTGAGGACTTAAAATGGAACACTGCAATTTTTACAAAATCATCATCTTCTACTTGCGTCAAATCTTTTACATGGCTCACCTCCGAATAATAATTACGAAGTGTAGTAATAAATTCTGAATCATTGGATTCGATATAAGCTGTTTTTCTTCCACATAAAACGATGTAAGAATCGTCTACTTTTCTTAAATGTGTAATACATTCTAAAATTTCATCGCGATTCAGCTTCAGTAAGACTTTGGTTTCCTTGTTAAACATCATAATGGCTCCATTTTCTGCAATCACACTGATATCTTCTTTGATGGAGGACAACTTTTCTAAAATACTCTGAAACTGTCTCCCACTTGCTGCCACAAAATGAATGTCGTTTCTTTTTAATTGGTCGAACTGACTTAAAAACAATGAACTCACTTGATGTTCACTATTCAATAAGGTGCCGTCCATATCTGAAACCACGAGTTTTATTTTTGAAAAATCCATTTTTTATTTAGTATTAATAACTTTTGAAAAGTGTTTATTGAAATAAAGTTTGTTTTGCTAAGCTATTAAAAGATATATCACCCCAAAATTGATTTGACTTTTAATTCTAAAGTTTACATCAATTAATGTCAGTCTTATTCGTAGTCGGGAGTCGGGAGTCGGGAGTTGATAATCGATAATTAAAAAATTAACTTTGATATTTAATTATCAGATTTATTGAAAATTTGAAATTCCAATTTTGAAATCTCCCTAGCCCAGATAGCAATGTAAAGCCTGGAAGACGAATTGCTGTGCAAAACCCAGGTACAAAAAGCGACCAGCGGAAGCTCTTTTGGGACTTTTGGTTTTGCAAGCCGGCGAGGTCGGACTTGAAATGGATAGCGGGATAAGCTCCAAAAAAAAACAGAATCCTTTTGAGATTCTGCTTTTAAATTATTTGGTAACATAAATTATACTTCTACGCCTTTCATCATTTTGTTCCAATACAAGTATGGTAGACCATATTTCTTCAACATCCATAATCTCCAATGTTCTTTGGCTGAATTGAAGACTAACATCTGTTTTAGTTTTGGGTCTGGAGTGAAATTGCCTTCATAGTCAAATTCAGCCAGCGCCATCTTCCCATAACCAGTAACTAATGGACATGAAGAGTAGCCTTGGTAGCTTTTATTGCTAGCGGGTTTATTATTCATCATAAACATCAAGTTTTCTACAACTACGGGCACTTGTTTTCTAATGGCAGCACCAGTTTTGGCGGTTGGTAAAGCTGCGACATCTCCTAAACCAAAAATGTTTGGGTATTGATTATGTTGGAGAGAATTGATGTTCACATCCAACCAGCCCTCTTTGGTTACTAAATTAGACTCTTTAATAAATTTTGGAGCAGTTTGAGGTGGTGCTAAGTGCAACATATCAAATGGCATTTCAATAATGGCGTCGCCAGATATTTTTTCGCCAATGCTTTTGCTTTCATTTTCCACACATTGATTCTCATCGTCTCCTACATACTTGAAAGTGATAATTTTTTTATCAGCATCAATTTTGACTGGAGCATAAAAAGGTTTGAAATGCATACCATAACGATCAACCACTTTGGTAAGTGTATCCCGAATTTCTTTTACACCGAACAAAACGGAGCCAGGTGTAGCAAAAATGACTTGCGCATCAATTTTATTTTTTTTGAAATAATCTGCTGCTAGGTAAGCGATTTTCTGAGGAGCCCCACCGCACTTGATAGGTGTTGTAGGTTGGGTAAAAATGGCGTTCCCTCCTTTAAAATTTTGAAGGACTTCCCAGGTATGCTTGGAATCTTTGTAATTACTACACACCACACCTTTCCCCAGAGAGGATTCTAATCCTTCAATTAATGAAAGGTCCATGATCAAACCTGGTGCAACAACAAGATAATCATAACTGATGTCACCGCTGTTTTGGGTTTTAACTAAATTGTTGTCTGCATCAAATCCAGTGGCGTAATCTTGTATCCAATCTGCACCTTTAGGAATTAGATCTTTCATGGGTTTGGCGGTATCTTCATAATCGTAAGTTCCTGCTCCAACTAGCGTCCATGCAGGTTGATAATAATGTGTATCTGCAGGATCTATAATTCCAATCGACAGGCTTGGGTTTTTCTTTAAAAGTTGCGCTGACGTCACTATACCTGCGGTACCTCCTCCTATGATTAAAACTGAATATTTTGATTTCATGTCCTTAGTTTTGTTTAAAAATAACTAATTAACCCAACTCAGAACGTGACAAAAGTTACACAGGTTTTGATGTATGCTTAAATCTATAATTAATCAATTATAAAATCAACTGCCATTTGTATGTGTAAATCTGTGGTGGCTAGAAATGGTAATTTTGTTGTTTCATTTTTCAGCAAAATTGGTAATTCTGTACAACCTAGTATCACCGCATCTACTTCGTTTTCAAATGTAATAATAAGCTCCTTATAGAAGGTTTTAGCCTCTTCAGTAAATTTCCCCTGAGTTAATTCTTTGGAAACAAAGTGATGAGATTTTTCAATATCAGTTTCATCGGGAATCACAATTTCGAGGCGATGTTTGCTGGTTAAATAATCCTTTAAAAAGCCCTTGGTCATCGTAGGTTTATTGCCGAGTAAAAGTAACTTTTTGAAGTTGTACTTCTTAGAATCTTTAGCCACAGCATCCCCTATATGTAGAAACGGAATCCCTATTTTTGGCTGAACAAAATCCACAGCCATGTGCGGTGTGTTAGCACAAATCAAAAGAGCCTCAGCGCCTGACTGCTCCAAAGTCTTGGCGACTCTAAGGTAGGTTTGATTGATTTCATCTTCGTCCTGTCTTCTCATCACATCAATGTTGATGCTATAGAGCAGTAATTCTGGATTTTGCGAACCTCCCAGTTGGTCAGCCACCTTTGCGTTGATGTCCCGATAATATTCCAGTGTGGAGTGGTAGGATGTTCCTCCAATTAGACCAAGTAGTTTCATAAGAAATAGTTTGAATCTTTATTAGTTATGCTTTTTTGACAAATTCAGATTTTAAAGCCATGGCTCCAAAATCTTTAATTTTGCAATCGATATTGTGATCGCCATCTGTGAGACGAATATTTTTCACTTTTGTTCCTGCTTTCAATGGTTTTGAGAAGCCCTTCACTGGAAGGTCTTTTACAATAACTATGTTATCACCATCTTCAAGTACGTTCCCATTGGCATCTTTTATAAGAAGTTCGTTATTTTCTGCCTCGTTTTCTTCTGGTTTATTTTCTTCGATATTCCACTCAAAACTACATTCCGGACAGTTGTATAAACCTTGCCCTACGGAGTAACCATAAGGTGATTTACAATTTGGGCATTCTTTCATTTCTTCTGACATCATGATTTTGAAATATTATTTTAAGCTCAAAAATGCGATAAACCTTTTACTTCTTAGGCATTGATTAGTTTTTATTCTAGTCTAAAAAGAAGTCGAGTACACTGCTCTACCATGGTGAGGTTGCTCGTCCCTGTAATTGTTGATTGGCATCAGATATTTTAATAATTCTACTTGCTCAAGCGAAACTTCTATAGCTTGCTTGAACACAATCCAGGTCACTTTTTCGGAGCAAGGCGGCGTGGTGAGCGAACCCTGATAGGAAAAATAGCCCCTGTTCTGTGGCAGATTTTGAGAAATATCAAAAGGGCGTTGTATCAATTTCATTTCTCTTTTTTGAATAGGAAGGTAACTTTCTAAAAGTTCAAAAGGTTTGCTGTTATTTCCTTCCTTAGCCATCACTGAAAGCACGACAAATTCTTTTGATTCATTTTGGTGAACCAAATGAATTTCCAGAGGATAGCGAACACCTTCAATAAGATGTTCTGCTGGTTCGTGAAAATGAAATTGTTTGAGATGAAAAGTATCCTCTTTATGAATCAAAAAATCACCTCTTTCAAAGTCATACTGAATGGAATGCCCATTATTGGCAACATCATGGAGTATTGTTTTTTCTGAATAATGCAAATCTATAGGCTCAAGGTCCTCTGCAACTTTATAATTTACAAGGTTAATTGGCGATTGGAAATTTCCATTACAATGGGTCTCACCTTCCAGCTCCGCCCAATGCTCCGGACCTGTTTCACCCTCATAACTCCAGTGATTTGATTTATCATTGGTTTCAACCTTTTCTTTTTTAGGTTGATCTTGACAACTTAAAACCAAAACAAGAACAGAAATAGATATAAGAAGTCTATTCATTTTTAGAAAAATTGATGCTCCACATCCCTCTAACTTCGTTCACCCCGTACCCAATAGCCTTATCTTGTGGATACAGCTCTTTGATTTTATCGTAAGTTTCTCTTTCGATTTCCTGACCTGGCGTCCCGTGGCATTTTAAACACATATCATTGGTGACTATAGGATAATAAAAATTTACATTTTCACCTTCTTCTACCACCATAGGTTCCGGTTCTTCCCCATTTTCTAATATCTGCTTGTAAAGCGAAATATATTCCAACTCTACCTCGTTGGCTTTATTTTTTGGATTTCTAAACTTATCGGAGACTCGCTTTATAATCGCGTTGTGTTTGGTTGCCATAGAATCGGTAAGTGGCATCGCCTGGACATTACAAAATGATAAGGCATGCAGGACGCCTTCTTTTTGTATAGCTCCCATCAGGTTTTTACCCAAAGTTTGCTTAGTAGATTTGGCATAAGACATACCGATTTCCGCATAGCTTTGCTCCGGTTCAGCCAAGCTCCCTACAGATTTCCCTTTTTGCTTGTATCCTTTACCATGATTCTTTTTCCAATGCTCTTGAAACCATTCCGGCTTTTCAATTTCATAATCGTACATAAATGCGGCGATAGCTTCAATATCTTTTTGCTGGTAAGGCTGGTAAGGCATCAATCCGAAACGCTTGACCGCTCCTTTTAGTTTTGCTTTTTCATGGGTGGGTTTTTCAACAAAATTCCATAAATCAGCAATAAATTCTTCTTTGGAATCCGCATCGCGGGTATATCTCGCTTTCAAAGCAATCATTGGTGGAGCAATCATGGATTTTTCAGCGGCTTTGGGACTGTGGCAGAGGTAGCATTTGTTCTGCATCAGGGTTTTACCTCTTGCTGCTATTTCTTCTGAATTTAATTCCGTTGACTTTAGTTTGATGTAATTATCATCCTCTTTTTGAGTTGACTTTTTGCAGGATGTCAGGCTCACGGCTATAACTAAAGCGATTAAGGTCCATTTCATGATATTCAAATTTAATAAAGCAATTTAGGCAGAGTCTATATATTGAATGGTAACTAAAGTTACAAGAAAGAATTTAGGTAATAGGCAACAGGCTTTTTAGAGAATTGAGAATTATGATTTTTTTATCCGTGAGTCGTGAGTCGTGAGTCGTGAGTCGTGAGTCGTGAGTCGAAAATTAAAAAAGGAATTTTGAAATTACAAGTTTGAAATACCCCAGATCCCGATAATATTGAAAAGCGGGAATAGCTCCAAACAAAAAAAGCGAAG
>Ga0306865_1000300_pt1 | contig 23602 bp, 19 predicted proteins | sample AntRauTorckE5431_FD_190441 | JGI IMG/M metagenome (GOLD analysis project Ga0306865, IMG submission 190441) | Saline lake microbial communities from Rauer Islands, Antarctica - Metagenome Torckler E5 #431 (v2) (version 2) | ecosystem: Environmental > Aquatic > Non-marine Saline and Alkaline >... | reverse complement strand
TACACGCAAAAAGCTCCACAATATGTGAGGCTTTTAGTGCACTCGAGAGGATGACTCATTCCTGTATATTCTTTTTTTGTATTCGTGTACTTCGTTTCGAACCCCACCTACTCTTCTGTTCGAATATCTCTACATGCAAAAAGCCCCACAATATGTGAGGCTTTTAGTGCACTCGAGAGGATTCGAACCCCTAACCCTCGGAGCCGAAATCCGATATTCTATCCAGTTGAACTACGAATGCTAAATTGTGCGCAAATGTATGCAAAAAAAAAACTACCGGAGTAGAAGGATTTACTTGTGATCCCTCTGGGACTTTATACACCAACTTTAACTAACTAGTGTTAAGTAATTTACACGTAAATTACTGATGCCTATTCACAAATAATTCACAAAATAAATAATTAATTATAAAATTACCATAATCGATTCACAGCCGATTCTTCTATTATATCTACAAAATTCATCTTGGTGGTACTTATTTCATCTAGAAAGTTTAATCTCAACTTCACGTTATTATATGTTACAAGCCTAGCGTTAAGCAGAAAACCCATATTACTAACATAAACTATTGTGGAGCACTATTCTATATTTTTCAGTTTTTCATCATACCAGACGTCCTCATATCCATTTTTATCAATCAAAAATCGGTAACCTATATCAAGTCCGAAATATTTAATTAATTCAGGTCGAATTTGAAGTAAGTGCTCTGCACACATTGGTTTAAAGAAATCATCTGATTCAGAATACTCTCCTGTCCAAATATACCAGCCAGTTGTTCTTTTTTCCTGCGGATGTCGCAAACCATTAATAAAATCAGAGTTTAGGTCAAACGCACAACCAATCATAAGTTTCCTATTGATTGGAGTCCATTTGGATTGATATTTTTCGCAAGTCTGTTTTTGACGATCAATGTGGACATCCCATTGATTGTAATCCTTCAACAAATCTTCACCCGTTTTTAGTTGGTGTTTCCATAATCGAATGTTTATTTCATTAATTGGAAAGTTTAAGGTTTGATTATCCCATTGAAAAATTATGTCAGATATTATATCATCTTTCCATTCATAAATATCACACTCTCCTATAATTAAATCTGATGCGTAATTTTCTAAATCCAACTTTTCTATTTCTCCTTTCAGATATAAGTCACATTTTTCAATTAAGTCCGAGCATGATATTTTAATTTCTTGATTCAATAATAGTTTTTTCAGGTGGTTACCACAGTTGCGAAAATATTTGTATACCCCAAATTTAATTAATAATAAAATACTAAAGGCTTGAATCAAAAGTAAAACGACAAAATTGGCATATTCACTGACTCGCTCATATATAAATGTGATTCGTCTGTCATATGTAACATAAATGACTTAGTGTCTGCTCGTGTAGCCTGAAGTATTATACAACAAGATATGGCTAAATATTTAAGGGTATCATTTCGAGCCATACAACGGTGGGAGAAGCTGCAAATAGATAGTTTAGCCATACACACGAACTATCAACAAATAATATTCTTAAAACTAAAACTAGCCAGTAATTTTATCATAAAACGAGATCGCTATTTTTAGATTTTTGCTATAGTTTTTTTTACGATTTTAACGAACCAAAAGTAGCAATATAAAAGAGTTAAATATAGCTTTCGAAAAGGCTTCTTTTTAGCAGTTTCTAGAACCTACTAAAAGTAGTGTGTTTTTTACTGATTTTCATTCGATTTTCGTTAAACACCTACAGCAAGATACACCCGTTTTTTTCGTTTAAAACTGTAAGCCAATATCAAAAAACAAAAATCTCAAGCATCCTGATTTTCATAAGGTGCCAATTACGAATTTGACAGAAATTCATTACTCACCCTTTTACTAAGTAAATGGGTACGTAAACCCTCTAAAAGTATCCGTAAACTGGGTAAATGTACCCTTCGCTCCCCCGTAAATCCTCATAGTATAGTATAGTATATTATAATATAGTATAAAAAAGAATACTACTGCTAAGGCAGAAGTTGGTAGTGAAGAATTTTATGAATTTTTGATTTTTTGTAAAGCTAACGCTCCTGAATTGGATGAATTAACTTCTAAATATTTTACAGAGGAAAAGTAGCTGCGGATTTTCAATGTCAGAATAAACAAAAAGGCCGTTTAAAGGACTCTTGTGATGTCTGTTAAATTGTGAGTAAAAGAGGTGATGTGTCTTCATAACGGCTCTCAGTAGCGCTCAAGGAAGCATTAAAACTGTAAACAAACTCTGAAATGCTTAAAACAACTAAATAGCTGCAAAAAGAGCTTAATTTACTTATTTTTATTGATACTTATTGTGACTTCGTAATCGTCAAATGTAACAACTTTTATGCGGTTTTTTTTGTAAGATTTTCCACTAGAAAATTGGATCAGATATTGTCAGTTTTTTGCGTCTAAACTTTGTTTTTTTTGATAGCAATATCAAGTTATTCTAACTTAATACTTATCTATCGGTTCGAGTCTTCCTCACTCCTACTCAAGTCGAAACTATAAGACCAGTATAAGTTCAAAATAAACGTATGTAAATTACTACAATCTAAACTTTCACGTCGGTAATTAGACGAATACTTGAAAAGTACTGGATAAATGTCATTCTAGGACTGTTGTAATAAATATTAGGCGAGGCAGTGCTCCTCTAGAATGAGAAAGGAACAGCATAAAACAATAATGAGCAAATCGAAAAGCTATAAGTATTAGCTATTAAACAATGATCTTTAATTAGCTAAATTTTATTGATATCTTTATTCAGTGAAATTTACATCAATATTACTCTCCTTACTTTTCGTATCTAACTTCCTTTCTACTCAAGACAGTGCGTACTATGTAGCTACTTTAACAAATTATAGCTCAAAAAATGCTGCAAAAATGGAGGTTAATAATTTGATTCTTGCAAACAAAAAAAAAATTGGGAGTCCAGAAATGAGTGATGGGATGGCATTTTACGTCTTAGAAGGTGTGACGGTCATTATATCTTATAGGCTTGGATCAAAAGGCGAACATTATAGTACCTATCTGTTACAGTCAAATAAGTAATAGGGAAATTGAGCATATGAAAATACTAGCTATAATTATAATTTAATTTGTATTTTTCAATCAAGATGATACTGATTTGTTTGGTACAAATCAAACATTCGGTCATCACCATTAAAAATGCTGATTATGGGTTAGCACAATACGATATTTGCCCTAAAATAGTAACGTATTGTTTCACAGTTGGAGCGAGAAAGGAGTATGTGTTTGATAACGCTTATTATACTTTAATAAGTATCTTTATTTCAGAACCATATATGGGTTAATATCAGGCTGAAACTCAGGTTAAACAACTAATATTAGATTTCAAGAACAAAACAGGAGTTAAAGTTACTTATATCAAATGTGTGGCATAGTTCGATGGTCCTGGGCCCATTTGCTTTGAGATCCTGCCTATTCTAGATAAATACTTATTTTTGTAAAATGAACAGAATTATATTATTGCTGCTTATTTCACTTCCCACACTTGAAGGGTGGTCGCAAACTCCTAGTGAGACAATAAATTTTCTTAATAATAGAACTTTCGATTGGGCTTGTGAACCTTATGCTCAAGGGACAACAGAAAAAAGACTAAACTTTAGTTTATTGCCTAACGGTAAATTACAGATTAAATGTTTAATGCCATCTTACTACGGTAAAATGGTGACGAATACGACTATAGACTTGAACATGGTGAAGAGTGTTTACTGGAATGAGACTGACAAAAAATGTACTGGGATTAAAATTGAAACTTATCCCAATGGCTTTAAAGTAAAGATAGAAATGCCTAACAAACCTAGTACTTATATCGACGGTGCCAGTATTAACTGGAGGTATGATAGTATTAGATTAAAGTATTTGAGTCAAACTGAAGAAAGGTCAAAAAGGATAATTAAAGCTCTGGAATTTCTTGCAGTATACTATGGAGCTGACTTAAAAGCTCCACCATTTTGATTTGTGTAGCATATGCCCATTTATATTAGATTATCACAGCTTATTTTCAAGAAATCGATTGTTGAGGAGAAGTTCCCTGGAGGTTTAGAGAAATTGAAGGCTATGTATCAGTATGACCCAGCGAAACATAGTATTGTAAGTGTGGGTAGTTATCCTACGGGAGAATTCTTTGAGGATAGTGACCTTATAAGTTTTACCGCTATGAACTCTGACGAACTTGATCTTAGTGGTATTGTAGATCACTTTCAATTAGTGACTAATGAGGAAGATGCAATTATTAGTTCAACAGATTTTGTGATATTGGAAAGATATGGAGGTCGGATGTGGGATTGTGATTGGCTAAAGGACAATACTCTATTTATTTGGGACGTAGCAGCAAGTGCAGAAGCTGTAAAAGAACTAGAGAGGCGAAGTGCAATGACAATAGATGAATGGATCGAAAACCCGGATCTTTCTGCTGTTATTTTGTAAAAATGAGTAAAGAAGCACAACATAAAATGGTAAAAAAAATAATAGCACGTGAATTTCTGATAGTAGTCTCAATAGTAATTGTGTCCTCAATAGTATTTGCAATAACAAGAATTTACATTAAGAACATTTTAGTTCCTCAGTTAGAAACAGAGTACGAGTTTAGTATGTCTGAGTTCGAAAACATATCCAAGTCAGAGTTGAAAACCTTAGAAGCAACAGAAGATTTGTTTTTTATATTTCGTAGTCATAATTATTATGGGACGAGAAGTAAAAGAAGGGATTTACAGCTTTTAGAACCTGAGACTACACTTGATAGCTTCATGACGCTATTAATAAGTAATATTGAAGTAGCAGAAATTGGTTTTAAATTATTCCGAGAAAACGGCTATGGAGAAAGTTTTGAAGATTTTATGAATTTAATGGGAGCATCAGACCAAAAGGTTATTGCTCGAACAATAGCTAATCGAGCGTTAGAAACTAAAACAGCTGAATTGGAAAACAAGCTGTATTGGTATAATGAAAGATATAAGAAATGGGAACCTACTGAGATGACAGAAGAATATTCCTATTTCACACTATTCCTCATTTTCCTAATGTATCCTCTTAGAGGGTTGATTTATGGAATTGTATGGAGCTTTAGGACACTTGGGAGTAGCAACGAAAAAAAAGTTTAGCTATGGCCTAATAGAATGCAGTAGATTTGTAAAGTTAGGTTTTACCTCATTTATAGCATAACACTTTATGCATCCATTTCTCTCATTACCCCACCTCCGCATTTCTATTTACCATATCTACGACCTGTGCCATTTGTACTACTTGGTTATCATCAAAGATACCAAAGGCTCCTTGGTCATGCATCTCATTAAAGGGTGGAGACTCAAATAACATGCGTTTATCTATCGTACCATTTTTAGTCAGATAACTTATGATGGTATCTACAAATGTGATTTGGTTTGGCGAGAGACTACCCTGATGCAAAAATGCTGCAAAAGCCTCTTGTACAGCTCCTATTTCTAATCCTAATATATTGCGTATGAATACTCCTAGACTTTGTTTGTATTCCTTCTCAAAGTCTTCTTTCGTTCCTCTCTCCTCTCCATCAAAAAGAAATGATTCTAGATTTTCTAATTCTGCTTCTGATATGGCTTTATTCGACTTTAGCTTGCTAATTGTTATATGATTATCATTCTTGCGAATAAAGGCCGCTACTCGTTCCTTATAACCTTGTAGACCTGTAGAGTAACCAATAAGATCGTGCTCTTGAACTTCACTGGTAAACTCATCTTGAAAATTAGTATAAATTATAGGTGTTTTTTCTTTGTCTAAATACTTTATTAAGTCTCGCATAGCAAGCCTTACCTCTTCTAGCTTATCAACTTGCACCTCTACCCAAAAAGCTTCATCTGTAACAAGCCTTAGTATAGTCTCTTGCTTTTTTACCGCCGGTATATTGAGCTTACCCAGTAGAGACTGACCTATCCCCATTATGCGTCCTATTTGATTTTTAGCACGCTTATCTCCGGTAAGTAAATACACCATCAGTCTAAGTACAACTAAATCAAAACGCTTACTATATTCATCACCACCTTCTGTGACTGGCGGCAAGTGGGCAAGATGGTTTATAATATCTGCTACGTCTAGTTCCCCGAGATTTTCCCAGCTCTTTCTGTCCTCATACTTTACCACGTACTCCATTGACTGCTGCACTTCAAATCGATCCCTATCTAAGGTGCTTATTACACCATGCAATTGGTCTACATAGTGTGTTCTAAGTCCTTGAATTTCTTCTGTGTGGAAGTCCTCTTGCAACATAAGCTGCGTAAGCTCTAGCTTAGTTCTGAATATATGCTCAGATAATGTGAGTGTAGGTGTAGGTTTTATACCCTCAGGATTAGCCTCAAAGAAGTTGAAATTTTCACAAAAGTCGAAAATATAGAAGTCCTTTTTATGCTGTCCTGGAGCATACAGGTTTTCGCTGAGGCGAGTGCCTCTACCTATCATTTGCCAGTATTTAGTAGCAGAATAAACCCGCTTAAAAAATACCAGATTGACAACACGTGGTGCATCTACTCCAGTATCCATCATGTCTACAGATACCGCTATAATGGGCTCTGTATCTTTGTCTTTATCACAAAATTTCTCTAATAGATCCTGGGCCTTCGACTCATAATTATCTATTACTCTAAGAAAATGACCACTGTACTCTGGATATAACTTATTAAATCGTTCCTCTATAAAAACAGCATGCTTATGATTAGCTGCAAAGAGGATAGACTTACCTACGTGCTCACCTCCTACTTTATGACCGTTGTCCATTAGGTACCTCAACACTTTATCTACGGTATTAGCGTTAAAGAGCCACTTATTTAGAGCAGTACTACTTATCTCATCTGGGGCTTCGCCTGTAGTAGGGTCGCCAAATTTCTCTTCAAACTCTTCTTTCTCTGTATCAGAAAGCTGATCATACTTCACTCCTTCTCTCGGAAACTTAATAGGTACTTCTATGGCCTTCGATGGGTTTAAAAATCCTTGCTCTACAGCTTTATCAAGCTCATATGCATACGTAGGTATGTGATCTTCTAGTCCAAACAGATCATACGTATTCCTATCCATATAGTCCACAGGTGTAGCTGTAAGACCCAGCACCATAGAATCAAAATAGTCGAAGATGGCTTTGTACTTAGAATATACTGACCGGTGTGCTTCGTCCACTATAATAAGGTCAAAATGTCCTATGCTATAAAATCGCTTGTCATCTGTCTTTGTTCCGTCTATACGATTCATAATCGTAGGATAGGTGCTAAAAACCAAGCGAGTAGTATCATTCTCTTTTTCTTTAGTCAAGTCTATGGCAGAGAAACTAGGCAAATGCTCATTAAAAGCATTTTTAGCTTGTGTAACGAGAGCATTTCTATCTGCTAAGAAAAGTACTCGCTTTGCCCATCCTGCATTCATCATTAACTCTACAAATGCTGCGGCAGTTCTCGTCTTACCGCTGCCCGTAGCCATAACAAGAAGTGCACGCCTATCTTTTCCCTTAAGTGTTCCCCTACTATTTACAGTAGAAAAACTATCGGTTACTCTTTTTAGAGCTTCGTATTGATAGGGTCTGCCTGCTATCGATTTATTGATAGGTTGACTAGTGATATCTTTACGGGTTACACGTCTATCTATAAGCAGCTGTAGCTCGTCTATCTCATAAAAACCTGCTACTTTCCTCTCAGGATAAAACATATCGTCCCATAGGTAATGCTCAAATCCATTGGTATAAAAAATAATCGGACGCTGACCTGTCATATCCTCTAAGCAGTCTGCATATAACTCCGCTTGCCTTTTCCCTTTTTTAGGAGACTCGAGTGTACGCTTAGCCTCCACTACGGCTAGCGGTAGTCCATTGGCTCCCCACAGTACATAGTCCACATATCCTACACCTGTAGGATTCGTGGACTTAGGCATTCCCGCTACTTCATATTCTTTCACATTAGCAGCCTCTAGATTCCAACCTGCTTCTTGTAGCAGTACATCTATAAATAGCTTGCGTGTTTCTGCCTCGCTTATGAGTCTTGGGGTGATTTCATTATCCCCTAGGTCTTTTTCTCGTTGTTCCTTTCGCTCGGTTACTTTCTTCTTGCCTTCCTCTAGCTTTTGCTGCATAGCTAGATTTTTGTCTGCTTCTTCTAGCAGCTGTTGCTGATTTAGTAGCAACTTATCATTTGCCGCTTGTAGCTGAGCTTGTAATCTGTCTACCTCACTCTTACTTACAGGCTGAGGCTCTGATTCAGTAATAGCTAACTCGCTAAAGGCAGGAATCACCGGATCTGTGACACTATACATCTTACTGAGGTACGCCATGAATCCAAATAATCCTTTGAGAGCAGCTACAGACTCGTGCTTAAATACCTTTTTACCGTGAGCTCCATTGTTGCCTAGCTTACGTATAAGATTGATCTCTTGAAATAGTGAAGGACGTAACTCATTTTTAAATGCTTCATCAAACATCAATGAATTGAGGTTTGCCTGGTACGGTAGCTCTAGGTCAGCATCATTTTCATAAATCCAATAAATGGCTTTTTCTAGAGCGGACCTGCATAGTATGGCAGCATATCGAGGTTCTTTAAGCCCATGCTTCTCTGCTTTTACAGCCTCCTCGTATATGGTAGGCCATTCGGATTGTAAGAAAATAAAGTTACTCATAAAGGTTTCATGTCAAATATCGTTTTTCTAAATTATTTAAACCAGCTCAATAGCAAATTACTTTTAAAGATTCGTATGTCCCCATCTTACCTTTTCTATCGTATTCTTTTTCTAAAAATCCCAAAGAGAAACTGTTTAGCCATTTACCGCTTCTTTTAGATTACTATTTTGTGGTCTTTCCATTCCTATTAATTATTCTCTTTTACTCCGCCCATGTCACACAGTTGATTACGCCTCCTTCTTTAGAAAGCTCTAAAGATTCTATTCTCTCTACAGGCTTACCATATAACGCTTGTAATCGATCAGCCGCTTGATTATCATTAGGTTCATCATCAAAAGTGGGCATAACCATACAATCATCTAATTCCAAGAAGTTGAGATACACCCCCTGAGCACTAGATGGTCCATTCTCTGGGTTAGCTGTATATGGAAGTGTTGCTATGTTTAATCTAGAATTAAGTAATACATCTATAAAACTATGGTGCCACTGGTCCATCAATTTTCTACGGTAACTATTCTTGTCATTGGCTACATCTTCTAGCTCTTCAGTATAGTCATTTATCAAAACAGTATGCTCATCTACAAAGCGTACCAACCCATCTACATGGCCTGTAAAATCGTATGGGTACTGAGGTATTACAATAACTTGATCCACAGCCAAGGCTTTTTTAAGCTCAGCTACGAGTTTCTGTTTATCGACTAAGTTGACCTTGCCATTATCCCTAAATACCCTGTCCGTGACTATAGCCTTATCGCCTAGTAATTCTACGTTTCCTCCGTCTAGCACTATAGTGGATAATGAAACCTTCTGTAGCCCTAGCTCCTGATATATCTCCTCAGATTCAGGAATAGTTTTCTGTCCCTTGGCAGTCTCCATTAGATAGGCAGGTCTGTAGGCAAACTGTATCAGCTCTCCTGTGCCATTGCTCACAGGCATAAAATCTCTGCACCATATATTTTGGTGTGTATTGGTTATCACCTGTAGTCGGTCACCAAAGTAGTCGTGCAGCTGGTCGTAAACCTTTTTGCCATAGGCCTTTCCTTTGGCGTCTTTATCTGTAGCTAGTGCTTGGGCTATATGTATGTGCTTATTTTTCATTTTATCAATTCTTTACTGCCCCACAAATGCATTTCTGCTTTTTCTATACCGCCTAAAAATCTGTTTACCGCTCGTGGACCACAGTGATACGGATGCCCTGCACCTGTAAGTCTAAGTGCGTATATACGAATGTCAGAAGATGTCACTGCATCCATAATTTGCTCTGCATTATGAGCCAGATAAGGACGATTGGCAATATTATTGCCCCAGCTGAGAAGCACTTTATCTACTGCTCCGTATTTTCCTTGCAAAATAGCAATTATCTCTATAAGACTTTCGTCAAATATGGCTTGATCTTGTGTGGTGGGAAGATTCTCAGGCTTTGATGTACGCATCGGACTCAGATTAGCCATTAGCCATCCATCACATCCATAACGCTCTGCAAGACGAGCTACATTCTTCGAGGTAGCGTCTAATCCTTCCTCATTTGCAGTACTTGGGTTAAGAGCTATTACGAGCAAGTTCTTCTCCCCTTTTTGACCCAGAACAAAACGCTTTTTTGCATCCTTTTCAGGTATGCAGATTATTTCTTTTAGGTCTCTCTCTGATGGGCTATACACTTTCATTGTCCTTTTTAAATTCGATTACAACTTTGTATAAATCATAGATATATCCACCAACTCCAACTTCATTTAATGCGATTTCGTCATACTCTTTTGAGAGATACACATTACGTGAATTAAAGAGTTTGTGTTGAATAACTTTAGATCTTAGCTCCTTCAAAAGTTTATTATCTTCAACGGATAGAATTAAAGGTATACAAGTTAAAAAGAGTTCTTCCTTTTTAACGTTTATCTTAGTTAGAATATGAAAAATAGAGCTACTTGAATTTGCTGTAGGAATAGCTTTAGAACTATAGGTTAATGCTTTAAATTGCTTTTTTACATTTTCACTACCTGCTGAAAAATCAACATCCTCGATAGAATCGAAACGTTCGATAACATAATTTAAAAAACCAATTAACTCCTTATTTATAAGCTTTTTACGCTCGTTCTTATTTATAAGATTTGGTAAGGATGAAGTAAGTAAGTAAACAACGCAACCTGTAAAAATTGCTAGTGAAATATTATAGGAAAATAATGCAGTTTCACTCTGAACATTTAACAATGCCTCGATAAACCGATGGTATACCAGAATATTGCAAAATGAAACTAATGCTATTAACGTAGCGAATATATTTATATGCATTCTACTCATACCAACTCTCCCTTGAACGCTCGCTGCAACAAACTCTGACACAGCTCCTCTGCCTGAGTAAGCGATACCTCAGCCTGTGCTTTCTGCTCTTCTATGGCTTGTACTCGCTCTGCAAACTCGTTTTGGAGCGTGATGGGTGGATATATAACTGAATATGACTTTAACATTCCAGCATTTAGATTTGGTTGGTTTCCTCCTCGACCTAGTCTTCTTAAATCTTCATATAATAATTTTAGTAAATTGAAGAGGTATTCAAAATCTATTTTATCAGATTTTCTCAAGACTGCACAAGCTTGATTAGTTGTTGCATCTATTCCAAGCATTCCAACTTTACCTCTAGTTTTTCCTTGTCCATACATTGCAATGATTAGTGAACCTTTGGGATACATTTTACAACTTGAATTAGCTAAAGCTTCCTCCGATATAGATTCACCTGTTTCATAAATTATTTTACTATTCACTTCACCTGTTTTTACCCAAGGAATTGTTCCGACGTAATTCTCCTCATTTAACCTACTAGGAGTGCTCCCTGAACTTATCGTAACAACATCTTCCAACTTCTTAACCTCCCACCCCTTCGGATTAGTAACAGGATCCCCAAACATCTCCAAAAACAAGGACTGCGAGAGTGCGGTATATTGATCTATGAGAGCTTTGGTTTTGGTGCGGTGCTCATCTGCTGCATCTAGTATAGCTGCTATCTTTTTTTGGGTAGCGAGTGGTGGAAGTGGGATTTGGAGGTTTTTGAGATATTTAAAATGTCTATTATACCCAGTATTCGGAATGTCAATACTTTGAAAGAAGTAAAATAAAAATTTTGTATTGAAGCTCTCATTCACAGGTTGAAGAACCTTAGTACCGTCAGCCCCCATAATAAATTCAAAGTCAATATACTTAAACGCCCTAGTATGATCTCCAAAAACTATGTATGGAGGTTTAGTTTTAACTTTTAAATTAATATCATTTGCATAACCTGCAATCATTTCTTTGCCTTGGTCAACAACTGCAATATCTCCTGCCTCTAAGAAATCGTTTTTGGCTAACTTCTTATTACCTCCTGAGTTCTCAGAAATTACCTTTAAAAATGGGAGCACTTCCCAATCCTTTGGTAAGTTTTTTAGTAAACCTAGATTTTGTACAAAATTTGATTCTTTCATTTTCTTTCAATAATTATAATTGTTCATTGCCAGTTTCTCATCCTCTATCTCACCAAACACATCTACGATACTTATATACGTTGTGCTTTCTTTGGCAAAGTTGCCGAATATAAACTGCCTACAGAGTGCTCTAAGAAAAAGTTCTATGCGTATTACTATTGCTCTATTAGACACTTCATACAGGTCGTCTAGCTTATCAGGCTGCATCAGTAGGTTAATGTATTCGTCTTGCCCTAATACTTCCTTTTTAAGTTGCGTTTCTAGCTTTTCCCAAGCCTTTTCTGCATCGTATGGTTGCTCTACTCCTAGCACGGCATCTAGTCTAAAGTAGCGAGCTTTCTTGGCGAATTCTCCTAGTATCTCGCAGATAGTATTGGTGTACTTATCCTTAGTGATAATATCATAGTCCATAGCAGCAAAGGGTCTAGTAACAGGTATACACATTCCTTCTACCATTGCTTTCAGATAAACTAGGTCGTGTCCCTTTCCTTTTTTCCAAGCCTCATTGGTAGCTGGTAGTCTGCCGTGCAGTTCATTGTATCTCAGGCACAGCATTACCTTAAAGAATCTTTCTAAGCCACCTGATAAATACAGAAGCGGTGCGTCATAAAAATCATTCGCTCCTGATATACGTTGCACTTCACCCAAACCCCTTTTTAGGTACTTGATGGCACGCTCCATTTCTAGAATTAGTGATATTTTACGATATATGACTTGTGAAGAATCCATAGTTATCTCTTATTTATAGTGCCACATACAGTACCATATCTACGAGCGTGGCAAGCACTTATCGTTTTATCAGTTTGTATGTCAGCGTATTGCGTTTTCATTTTATAGGGCCAGTTATAGTGCCAGTGTAGGTTGTAGTTTACATTTTATCGTATCTCCCCGTTGAGCTCAACGAGGAGATAGTTTTGTATAAAGGAAGTGCGATTCTCTTTATAAGTGTAGCGGTACATGATAATGAAACGGTTATTCTTTTACACGATGGCTCACTGTACATAACTGCACTACAAACTGCTGATAGTGTGTGCATAACGGGTAACTGACACCTCTTTCCTTGTTGGGTGCTGATTTGTATATTTCTTTTGTCAGAGTGGTAAACCATTTATTTTCTTTGGTAAATTGCCTAAAAATAACGTAAACATTTAATAGTAAGCATTTTATCTAATTTTAGGACGTTTTTTATTTTCGGTTTGTTTTTTTTATGATTCTATAGGTTCTATTACGGTTACCACCTACTATCTCTAGTAAATTACTAGCTACCATTTGGTAAACTGCCTTTTTAATATCCTTAGGTACTACCTCAGGAAACCTCTCTATAATTTTCATCATTCCACTTTCTCCATTTATTTTAAGATCCTCCTCTACGAGGGCTTTAAGTTTATGAAGTTCGATGGTTTTTAAGCTAGGTGTTAGATTAAGCTTTGCTTGGGAGAAAACGTCTGGATTAAGCAAATATTCCGTACCCTTCTTTCTACCTCTAATACTTACTATTCCTTTTTCTAATAGACTTCCAAACCAATGTTTTAGTCTATCTTCTTGCTTTAGTTGAAGCAAATAAGATAGCTGCGTAGCTCCCATTTTCTTATGACTAGCAATGATCCCTAGCGTTATACTTTCTTTTTGTGTGAGTCCAAAATGCTTTCCTATGTAGTCAATTACAGAAATAGCTTCTTCATCTATAATAGTAGATTGAACAGTCACGGACATTTTACTAAAATCACTCTCTATAATAGGGAAAGGCTTAGCATCTAAACTGAGTTTCTCGTATACCAAGTCATATCCTGAACCCTCTCCTTCCATCAACTTTAAATCATGAAGGGTTTTTATGAGGTACGGATTTCTTCTTTGCCTTTCGTGTAAGATATTATCTTTAGAAACACCTAGCGGCAAACCTCCTGGATTAGTGAACACAATTCTATCAAAATAAACTTCTAAAAATATATCGCCAGAGGACGTATATCGCTTGTGAGCAATAGTATTAATTAGCAATTCTCTTATAACTTCTTTAGGATAGTTTCTAATAGTGCTTCTAAATAAACCATCTGCCAACTCCGTAGAGTATGTAAGTTCCACAGCCTCATTTTCTATCTCCAAAAGAAGCTGCATAGGGTTATGCAAATGAAAGTGCCAATCTACCTTTCTTATTTTTTCTTCCTTCTCGTTATATACTATATACTGGAATGTTATAGGGTAGCTTATTCTAGCTCTTTGGCTAGGAGTACCAAGCCACAACACACCGAGATTAGTTAGTAGTCCTGCATCATCTATCAATTGATAGAAGCCAAGCAGATCTTGGTCTGGTTTCTCTTTTATAAAGTCGCTAACCTTTTCTGATGCTCTAATATTCTTAATAAAAAAGCCTATTTGTTCTTGATCAGCTTGGTGTATCCTGATCTTTTGTGTAACAATGAGCTCCCACTGAAAAGCATTTTTTTCTGCTGCTAAGTCCGTTAATTCCTGACTACTAACAGGATGACAATTATCCGAAATTCTAACAAGAACCTTACCTGAGGAAGTAGTAGCAATTAACCTGTTAGATGGGAGTATTTTGATGGTGAAGTATTCACCGCCATTCTTGTGAATGTGAGCTTCTGGGTTCACTAAACCAACTCCATTAGTCAAAGAACGAAGCCTATTCATTACATTATTAAGTATCTCAACCTCAACTTTTTGACTCTGAGGAGGTGCTAACTCACCATTCTCAATTCCAATTACAATAGTACCTCCTTGAGCATTTGCAAAACATACACACGTCTCAGCTAACTTAACTAAGTCGGCTTTACCTCCGTGCACCTTTTTCAGACTCTTAAAGTCTAGGTTGCTATCTTCTTCCCAACTCTTCATCATTTCAATAGTTTCTCCAATAGATCCAGAGCATCATTACGCTGTTGGTCTAGTTTTTTAATATTAGCCAGTATCACATTTGGAGCATCATACACCACCTCTTCGTACACTATCTCTTTGTATCTATTAATACTAAGGTCATAGTCATTTTCTATAATCTCTGCTTTAGGCACTAAAAAGCTGGTATCTGTGCGTTTACGCTTGGCTTCTGTATCCCATGCTTTCCATCGGGTGAGTATGTCCGGTATGTCGTTTTCTTTCACCTCATTACGCTTATCATCTAGGCTATAGCCATCTGCCTGCATATCATAAAACCATACATCTTCTGTACCGCCACCATCAGTCTTGGTAAATACCAGTATCGCTGTGCTCACTCCTGCATACGGCTTAAACACTCCACTCGGCATAGAGATAATAGCATCTAGTTTTTGGTTATCTATGAGCTCTTTGCGTATTTGCTTGTGAGCATTACTACTCCCAAAAAGCACCCCATCTGGCACTATCACCGCTGCTCTTCCTCCTTTTTTCATAATACGGAGCATCAGAGCTAGAAAAAGCAACTCTGTCTTCTTGGTCTTCACCATAGTAAGCAGGCTACTATCTACACCGTCATAGTCTAGCGACCCTTTGAAAGGTGGATTTGCCAGTACTAGAGTGTATTCCTCTTTGATGTCGGCATTGCCCTCGCCCAGTGCATCTTTAGCTATAAGATTAGGTTGCTCTATACCGTGCAGTTGTAGGTTCATAGCACCTATACGCAGCATCGTAGCATCAAACTCTATCCCATTGAACATTCCTGTATTGTAATGCTCTCTAAACTCTTTATTTAAAAAGAGATCTTCATGCTCTTTCTTATGAAAATACTCGCCTACGGCTACTAAGAAGCCTGCTGTACCACTGGATGGATCGCACACCGTATCATCGGCCTTGGGCTCCATCATCTCTACCATTAGCTTTATGATATGGCGAGGCGTACGAAACTGACCGTTTTTCCCTGCACTGGCTATTTTAGATAGTAGGTATTCGTAGAGGTCACCTTTGGTATCTCGGTCTACCATATCTATACTGTCTATCATCTGCACTACTTGGTCTAGTAGCTTAGGTGTAGGTATCATAAAGGTAGCTCCTTTCATGTGTGCACCAAATACAGAGCCTATAGCTCCTACATTTTTCATAAACTCAAACACACCCTCTGGCTTGGTAAACAAGCTGTACATTACCTCCGGAGATTCATTTTTGAATCTATTCCAGCGTATGGTAATGTGTTCTTTTTGGTAGATAGGTTCAGTTATGGGTATACCTACTAGACTCGCTTGCTTCTCTTTGCCCAGCTGTATGTCATCTAGTCTCTTGATGAATAGCAAGTAAGTGATTTGCTCTATCACGGTAATAGGGTTGGCTACGCCACCCGTCCAGAAGGCTTCCCATACTTTGTCTACTTGAGATTTTATAGTTCCAGTTATCATATTATTTCTTTGTAATGGTTCAAATTTATGTTTTTGGTGTGCAGTGGTGGTGCAGAGGGTTAAATATAGTTTGCAATGTCATCGTCTTGTGCTTCTCTATCGTACTTTCTTTTAAAATCGTTAATCTCTCTTTGGTTGTTTGGTAGTCATTTGGTACCATTAAATCAACTCTAATCTTTTTACTCTAATCTTAGTCTCCGTAGTACGGTTATCTATATACTCCTCTGTTTTAGCTAGAATTTTCATTCCATCAGCTAACGCATTTTCTGTTACTAAATTTGGCGGTATAAAAACATTGTCTCCAAACCCATCTGGTTTGAAAAATGCAAAATTTTTCTGCTGGTTAAAATTGATTACTTGACCAGGTATAAAAGGTTGGTCATCATCTATAGCATTATCATGAGCTACTTTCTCCCAGTTTTCAATTGTAGGATGAGAATCTACATAAATTTTAAACCAAACCAAAACATCCATGAGCTGAAACAAAACACTTTTCATTAGATATGGGGTTTTTACCTCTCGTACAAATACGTCTAATTTTGATCGGTGGGAACCCGATTGGGTCACAGCTAAAATACTTCTCAAGCAATAACTAATTTGTTCTGGTAGATGTGTGCCATCCAAGTGTCTGTAACCTTTCTCTTCGAAATAGGAGTCGTCGAAAGTGTTCTTGCCTGATAAAAACTTACTGCTTTCATTTAGGGCGATATTAGGTGTAACGAAAGCAGATGGAAGTAGATTATATTTATTGAACGCTGAAAAAAGATCCTCTACTATTTTTCTGATAGCGTTAAATTGGTTATCGACATTCGATTCATTAGTATCCTTCAATAGGTTTAATAAATCTTGCCCTGCATATTCGCCAATGTACGTTTCGGTACAGACATCAAACACACGCTTGTATGCATGTCTCACTTGAGTATCTTCCAGACCTGCAGCAGCTTCTTTTATGTCGTTAAAGAGACGGTCAGTGACATCATTATCACCTTTTTGATAAACTTTAGGAAATGCTTTATTAAAAGTTTTATCCTCGTATGCTTCCGCATGACCTGTCAAAACAAAAACTTCAAACCTCTTTTTCAACCCTAATAAACGCTCTTTTGCTCGATGCACGTTGTCAGTATCCTCTGTACCTTCAGTATCTTCTTCGTTTTCAAAGAATTTAGCGTCAAGTAATACTCCATCGTAGAATGGATAATTACGTTCCAGTTCGTCCATACCTCCGTTGAGTGACTTGTAACCAATTAGGTTAATTCCCTTTCGTTTTGCACGGCCCTTTGTACCTGGCAATGTTTCGTGCTCATCATCTATCCAAAGGATATTATATAATATCTCGTTCATTCTATTTTACTAATTTAATCGGAAATTGAAACTGAAATTTAACTGGATAAATAGGATCTTCATTTAAGACTAAATCCCAATCTATGTTCTCAAACTCTGAAGCAATTCTATGAATGTCATAACCGCCTAAACCAGAGCCCGAGCTTTCATCTGCAGTCGAGTATTTGGTAATAAATTTATCCCTATCATAATTTTTAGGAAAAGGAAAACCATTGTTTCTAACTTCTAAAGATAAGAAGTCATCGATTACCTTGAGTTCTATGACTACCTCATTTCCTTCCTTTTTACTTTTAAAGCCATACTTATTGGCATTTGTTAAAAGGTTATCAAATAAAGTCTGCAACAAAATTTTACTACCATATATGCCTCTATTTTTCCAATCATCGCCTTTTGTTATAAGCTTTTTGATAATAAAATTCAACCCATTGTTTGAGAGATCACTGACAAGACTATTCATCTCAGAAAGTGGAATCAAGCTTTTATTATAATCTTCTACTTTAAACCCATTTTCTCCTTTTTCTAGGACCTTGGTCATGAAGTCTACATCTCTATTTATCTCCTTAAGAGCAGATAATATATCTGTCTCATAAAACTCTAAAAAGTCCTTGTTTAGTAATTCAAATCCTTCTCGATCTTTACTTAAAAAATGAATTAAATTATCTGACCAATCGAGAATATTCTGCCTTGGCCTTCCCAAGGTATGCTTTAAAGAAGCAAACTCACTATAGTCAGTCGATGCTTTTCCGTGTGCAAGAGTATTACGCTCCTTTTGTAGCATCTCTATTCTATTGGAGACCTCAAGGATTCCAAGCATCTTAGCTTTTTGCTCTTCTAGTGACGGTAACTTAATTACAACTTCCAGCAAGTCATCTCTCCTAATCATTGGAATAGTAGTGCCTGTCCTGTAGGAGTCCAATTGCTCTAAAACGTAATCTGATTGAAGTTCGTTGATTAAGTAAGCCGTATCTGCTATTTCATTATCCAGTTTAAATGGAATAATATCAGAATTTAGAAGGATTGGAATACTGGAATATTCAAAGAACGTAGGCTTTATTGCCGTCCATCTAGCCGCGAGTAATAGACATGACTCATCTATTATACGTGCACTATGCTTCATCTTATCTGATGCTTCTACCTTTGACAGGTCTAATTTAAAATCTAATTGACCATCTTTAAGATCCTTAATCTTAATAAGCTTAGCGTTCTCGGGAAGTTCACCTCTGTGTCCTCTTACAAAACTTAAAAAGTCTCTGAGTTTAACTCCTTCTACACTTTTCTGAAAATATCTTGGGACATTTAGATTATAATCTAAATCCCTAATTTGGCTATTATCTACTAACCGTATTACTTCCGAATCTGGACTCTCCGAGTCTATGGCACTAAGAAGTCTCAGATCATCTAGAGCCTTTTCTTTAATATTTACAGTAGTAACGAACTGCTCTCCTTGAACAAAACGAACTACGCCGGGTCTTCGTTTATTCTTGTCTAGCACTAACAAGACAATAGGTATTCCTGTATTATAAAGCAGACCTCCAGGCAGAGAGATTACAGTATCTATTAAATCTTCATCTATAAGTTGCTCTCTCAATCTACCTTCACCTCCTCCTCTAAAAAGGAAACCTTGTGCCATGATAGCGATAAGCTTGCCTTCCGTAGTTAAGGAGCTCACTCCTTCTTTTAGTAAAAATTCTTCTACTGTTCGAGCATCAGTTTTTAAATCCTTGAAACCACTTCCGATTTTCATCCCTAAAGGAGGGTGTGATACTATAAGATCGAACTTTTCATTCGACTCTGGCCATTTCAACAATGAATTTTCACAGACATATTTGTACTTGAATGAATAGCTATAAGCCCTCATTCTAAGTGCTCCTAGAGCCCAAGTTTCAGTCATTATCTCCTGACCTAAGTACTTATGTTCATTATCAAGATAAGCACCAAAAGAACCAAGACCTGCAAATGGATTATATATGCTAGCATTTGGAGCCAAATTCGCTAAAGAATTAACAAGTCGAGTCAGTTCTACAGGCTGAATAGATTCGCCTTTATTTTTACCCTGATATTTAGCAATTTTATATAAGATACTATCAAATATTTTCGAGAAATTTTCAGATAAGTAATCAGGCTCTATGCGTAGCATAATTTGTATCAGGTCAGATAATCCCAAATTACTTAACTGCTCTATAGCAAAATAAAAACTCTCGTAGATAACCAAGTATTCATTTTTAGCTATGTTATCTGAGTCTTCTAAAACTCCTCTAATTTCAGATTTAATATCACTGTTTCGTTCAAGAATTTCCCGAGTAATTAAACCTTCCTTACAAAGCGATAACAAGAAAAGTAAAACTTGATATTTTTCAGAAGAGATCGACTCTCCTCTCAAAATATTAAACATATCAAACATCAGTGTGACTACCTCTTTCTTAAGCTTCTCATCATCTAACTTCTGATTCATCATATTATTCATCTCTCTCATTGTTACTACAAATCTCTATCCTCCCTATGCAGTATATGTGCACACCTTATTTCTCATACCTCTCTTTAGCTAATCTCAATCTGTTCTCCAACTCCTCCCTTAGTTCTAGAGGCTCCAACACCTCTACTCCTTCTCCGAAAGAAAGTAACATACTTTCTAGCTCATAGTTGATTATAAGCTTTAACCTTACGAGAAGACTCCCATCATCATTCAACGTACTCTTTTGACTAGGATGCAGCGGCTTAGTAGCTACGTAGTCTGCCTGTTTGGAATTAAATAACAATTTCACTTCTTCTACCACTGAATCTTCCCTTCTGGTTACTCCTACAATATCATAAAAATGGTCTTCCCAGCCTATAGTAGTAGTTCTATAAACGTTTGAGCATTCCGTAAGACTAACTATTCTATCTAGTGCGATATTCCAAGTTTCTACTTTCATCTCTTCGTTGTAGCCAAGAGCGAACCACCGATTATTATACTGCTTTAGATAATATGGATGAAAAGTTAAATCAAAAGCGTCTTTACCAAAGGGCTTATAATTAATTTTTAGTACCCTTTTTTGGGTAATAGCATTGAAGATGGTGCCTATATGATTATATCCTTGATAGTCTACATTACTCTCATAGGCTATTACTTTTTGTGTATCATCTTTTAGCCCGAACTTATCGTTAAGCAAAGGAGATATTTCACTCACCCATTCAAACTCTGGAGAACCTTCAAAACGCTGAAGTACTGCAATAGCACTTTTTAGTTGCTGTGCCTCAGCAGCATTAAGCGGCTGTTTATTAATAGAAAAATCATTGTCCTCATATCGGTAATAAGGAGGCTTTGTAGCAGCATAAAACTCTATAGGTGCACTATACCCAGCTTCACTCCGCATGAAGCTTATATCGTCTCTGAGTTGCCTTGTACGAATACCTGAAGACATTGGGTCGTCATCTAGCAGAGCATTATTTACGGCATCTAGTAACTCTTGAAAAACATACGTACGACCGAAGTTACTCAGACACTTGTCTAACACATTGTATCGTAAAACAGCATTCTTATTAGTCGCCATGGTCTGCTTGCGAATATAGTGCACAGGACACTATGATAAAAGCACCTTAGTCCATCTTATATATGAAGTAAGCTGATAGTCCGTCTTCATACGAAGATGTTATATCGTTATTTAAATTCTACAATATCACCAGTCACTGTGCATCGGTTAGTCCACAAAAAAGGTATAACAAACGTATATTTCCAATTTACAGTCAAGTTCACTAATGTCTGGTTATTCTCTAATGGATGTGCTACTAGCAAGTCATTCTTTGCTGCGTCAACTAACGCTATTTTGGATAGCCCTCCAATAAAAAAAACATACGTTGCCATTGCAGTGCCACTAACTTCTCTATTCACATAGTTAAAGTTATCAGAACTGAGAGATGCTGAGTTTGTCATATATCCAGTATGGGTAGCACAACTGGATAAAAAAGAGATTAAAGTAAATACAAGTGCTGTTTTAATAATTTTCATTTTAGTATTCTATTTTAGTTCCTGATTGATTGGATTTGAAGATTCTCACTGTTTTGTCATATTCACAAGCCTTTAGACATAAGTCTACTATTAATATCTCAAGTAACTATTATATTACTACGTAGCGATTTTCGAAGTGACCTATAAGCAGCTAATAAGATCTGTAGCAAGTTAACCCTAATCACTAAAAAAATAAGATAACCAACATCGATCATATTCTGATCCTAGAGACTTTATCGGGCTTTACTTATTTTGAGATGAAGTCTTCCACTTTAAATGTAAATATGTATTCATTAATTGTCTCCTTAGTCTTTAATGGTAGAAGAATCTTTACTTCTTTTCCAATATATTTTTGCGTTAACGTATTTAATTCTTCTTGTGTAGTTGCTCTATTTGGGAACATTGGTTTTGTTCTCCACCCACCATATTGCCCACTTACGTAGTAAATATTATCTGTTGGAACAATCATGTCATCAATATTTGCGTTCTTCACAATTACAGTCGGCGGTTGCGGATTACTTCTGTCAATATACTTTACACCTGAATGCATTACTCTTTCACTCGATCCATTTTGGTCCACATAAACTGCTTCATCCCAAATAAGTTTTATTGAATTATCTGTCTTATTGTGCAAGGTGAACCCAAATTGGGTAGAAAGTGGAAGCCAAACTATTTTAATCATATCGTCTTCGTAACTATACTTTGTCTTTCCTTCTTCTTTAAAGTTTACTATCGTCGATTCTCCATATTGTTCTTTTGAGTTTTCAGGTCGTTCAACCTCTTGGAGCCCCACATTATAAACTCCCTGATAAGTCATACAGCTCACGAACATTGATGCGACAATTGCGATGTAAATATTTTTTTTCATTTTAAATTTCATTTATAACCGTTATACATATAATGATTTATTCTGTCTAATTGATTCTTTTTTAACATTGTGCCCAACATCAGCAGAAACCAAAATACCTACTTACGATGCTACTATTCCTTTGACTTGTGTAACTACTCGTAGTCACGTACAGAACGATAAAAGCGGTTTTAAGCAAATCTAGTGTGTCTATATTCATTGTTTCCATTCACGAATCAGTAATTATACACTACAAACAAAAAAGGCTACTGATGATCTTGACGTTGTATTGCCTTCCCTTTCTTGGTCAATGCTAATTTTGCACTCTTTTTTTTTCTATTGAAATCATTCCTTGTGTTTTATTAAAGGCGTTTAGGGTAATCTACTCATATCCAATAAAATGCTGTAACAACCCAAAAGCCTACCAGCCAGAAGCTGGCATGCTTAGTTTTCTCAACTGGGTGTTCTGTTCATTTTAATCGAAATCAGTTTCTCTAACTTTCTTCTTGTCTCTTCTTTCGTCCACAGCAACTCGAAGTCTTTCACGAAGACTTTTACCGTCCTTAATCGCAGGAATTTTAACAACAGAGTGTGTCTTGTCAGAAGTCGCAAGGATTATGTTAGATAACCCTACCAGTCTCAAAAAGAAAGGTTGCTCAAGGCGAATATCCTTAACTCTAAATAATTCTAATTCATCTGTGTTCTTAGATAAAACTCCTTTTTCTTCAATTAGTCTTTGGTCGGTGATTTTAATTTTCCAAGTTTTAACTAATAGAAATCGCCAAAGGGCAATAATTACTGGTATTATGAGCCAGCTAAAAAGTACACAAAGTACATACGTTTTAAAGTTTGTCCATTGTGACGGACTACCTTTCCAAATTTCTTTTTCTTCCATTGTTTTCATTATTTGTGCTTATGAGGTTCAAATTCAGCGGGTTTTTAGAATAGTCGTTTGCAAACCTTGGTCGTCATGATATTGACCGCAAACTTTTAGTTTTCATTCTTCCTTATCCTGTTCTATGCG
>Ga0306865_1000297_pt1 | contig 23668 bp, 20 predicted proteins | sample AntRauTorckE5431_FD_190441 | JGI IMG/M metagenome (GOLD analysis project Ga0306865, IMG submission 190441) | Saline lake microbial communities from Rauer Islands, Antarctica - Metagenome Torckler E5 #431 (v2) (version 2) | ecosystem: Environmental > Aquatic > Non-marine Saline and Alkaline >... | reverse complement strand
CACGAGTCTACCGAATTAAACCGAGCATAGAACTCTTGAGCATTCTGCCCTTCAAAATTGATCATATCTTTACCATTTTAATGATTCCTAAGGTAACATCTTATATGCATCTAAAGGGTCACCTCTAAAAACTATTGTTCCAAAAGCAATCTGGTAATGTCTACATTCTTGACAAAACCTCACTAGCCCTAACTCAGAATGATGTAGTAATTTTGGTTCACACATAGGTATTACGGCTGTTAAAAAGTTAGTTTGGTTGTTTTAATTTGATCGCCTCTTTTGTAAGTAATTAGCACAATATCCCCTTTCTTGAATTTGGCTAAGCAACCCATATAGGAGTACACTTCTTTAATTTCACATTCTCCTATCTGCATCACTATGTCTCCAGACTTTAATCCTGCAATGTCAGCAGGTCTGCCTTCTGTTATAGCGTCTAGGTGCAGACCGTCGCCATAGTCAGCATAGTCTGGCATTACCCCAAGAGTAACTTTATATCTAGGGACTTTTTTAGTGTCTTTCACCTTTGTTTTGGTAAATGGATAACTATCCTCACGGTCGAGTGCATTTATGACTGTATAGATGTAGGTATTTAGAGTGACCATTCCTGGATAATTAATTTTGTCAGCGTCATCTGTAGGCTTATGATAGTCCGAGTGAGAACCCGTAAAGAAACTAAGCACCGGACAGTCTTTCAGGTAAAAGCTAGTATGGTCTGTAGGTCCTACTCCACTGCTATCCATAGTAAGTTTTAAAGATGTAGGAGTATTGTTTTTTATTAAGTCTACGAATCTTGGAGAAGTGCCCACACCACTCACTATGATAGAGCCTTCAGCATTTAGCCTGCCTACCATGTCCATATTTATCATAACATCCAGTTGAATATTATTTTTTTGTATGTAGTTAGCTAGAGCTTTAGAACCTATGAGTCCGTCTTCTTCTCCGCTAAAGCACGCAAATATGTAATTGGCATTTTCTTTGGTGTCTGTGGTGCTAATACTGCGAGCTAGTTCTAGAAGTATAGCTACGCCAGAGGCGTTATCATCTGCTCCATTATGTATCTCTCCTGCACTATTAGGGTCTGTGGAGTTGTGGTGTTCATTGCCTCCTAAGTGGTCGTAGTGTGCTCCTATGAGGATGGTCTTATCGGCTCCGTTATCTAAAAATCCTACTACATTTTTGCCGGTTATGTTTTTCTTTGTGTCACCGTGTCCACCATGTGGATTTGGGCTGTAGGTGTAGTCAAAGGCTTGAAGGTAGCTTTTGCCTATGAGTGGCTTTAGCCTACTTTCCTTGTACGAATTGCAGATGTATTTTGCTGCTAGTTTAGCTCCTTTTGTGCCCGTCAAGCGTCCTTTTAATTTATCATCGGCCAGGTAGTATACGTCTGCTTTAAGTCTATTTAATTCTTCTTCATTTGAAGGTAGCTGAGCTTGTGCAGTACCCACTTTGAAAAGTATCAATATTAAAAAACTAAAAGATTGTATGGTCTTTGTCGGATTCATTTTTCTGTTTTTTTTGATAGGGCAAATCTATTACAGATGATTGGTTTTAGGCGGGTATGAGGTTCTTAGAGGTGTTTTATTGACTCTGAAAATTCCGTATTTTTGTGTATGTGCCACGGGTGTAAATGTGTAATATGCTATTTATCAAAGTTTTAAAAGTATATGCACTTTATGTTTTCGGGTATTTTTATTCCTGATTTTGGTATTTATAATCGTTCTACACAACCATTTTTGCACCATCACAAAACACAAAGAATAGTTTAAATTTTTAATCAATGAAAAAATCAATATATAGCCAAAGAGGCGGAACATTTTTAATTCTAGCATTTCTATCAGTTGGGGCTTTTGCTCAGAAAGCTGATTCTGTAATCACTTAAGGTGGTTCAAATGATGTCTATTATAGTTTCAAAAACGGAATAACTGCCGAGGTAGATAAAAGCACTTGGGATATCGCTCTTAACACAGCAGTTATCGGTGCAAGCATACTTATCAATGATAATGCAGGTGTAGAGTTGTATTCTTATAGCACAAATGTAGATGAGTGGGATAATGTGGATACTGCAGGATTTGATTTCAAAAAAATATACAACTCTACAGAGTCTTGGGAAAATGGAGCATTTGTACGATTGGCTTCGGGGCATCCTGATTATGGTTGGGGAACCTATACTAGGGATCATGACGTAGTCGGGAATAGAATTTTTATACTAAGAGATAGAAATGAAGTATATCACCAAGTTGTGATAGAGAAGATGTCTGCTGAAGGTGTATACACCATAAAAACAGCTGACATAGGTGGAGGTAATACTGTAATGTTAGATGTAAATAAGAAGGATGCTGCCTTTGTAGGTAAGAATTTTGTACACGTAGATCTCGCATCTCAGCAAGTTTTAAATAATGAGCCTTTGAGACAAGACTGGGATTTACTCTTTACCAAGTATACAGATTTAGTGCCTACACGTAACGGAGATTTGGTGCCATATCAAGTTAGTGGTGTGAAGATAAATAAAGGATACCAAGTGGCTGAAAGAAGTGATTTGCCTACTGCTAGTAATGACACAAATAATCTAAATTGGAAAACTGACATTACGGAAATAGGTTCTGATTGGAAGAATTTTGATTTTGGGTCTTTTAGCTATTTAATGACTGACAGTCTAGCTTACTTTGTAAAAGGTGATGGAGGTTCCGTTTGGAAAATCAATTTTACTAATTTCATTGGAGGTGCTACAGGTGGGTACTATTTCAATGTAGAGCAACTAAGAACAAGTGCAAGTGTCAATAGAGTACAAGAACTTACGACACGTGTCTACCCAAACCCATCAAACGGCAGACTTACGGTTGAAAATAAGGAAAACGATGCGGTAGAGGTATCACTAATCACTCTTACAGGAAAGACTTTAGCTTCGTATAATTTAACTCCTAATAGTGCTATGAGAATAGATGCTACAAATGTAGTCTCTGGCATGTATATTCTAAACATACGTTCTGAGGATAAGGTGAGTACACAGCGAATTGTCATTAAGTAACTTCATATTTTTAATTTGTTTGATTGTGCCGTCTTTAGGGATGGCACAATCTTTTGTGGTGGCTACAGATGCTAGTGACGAAACTTTGCTGTACATCACAGTAAGTGATAGTACAAATAGAGAAGTAGGGTCTGGTTATCGTGTGCAAGTAGCTAGTAGTAGTGCACAGGTTCTGAGTGTCACTTCTCAAGGGTACGCCATTCAAAGAATTAAGGTATTACCAAATGAGAACTATGCATTAAGGTTATCTGCCAACGCATTTGAACTAAACACCGTGGTAGTTTCTGATGTACACAAAGCAAGTACTGTATCTAACAGTGTACTCAATATCAATAAAATATCTGCCAAAAAAATAGAACAACTGGGAGCCTTTGACCTTGCAGATGCTTTAGCTTTTGAAAACAATATTACGCTTAGTAGAGATAATGCTCTAGGCACTAAAGGCATACAGCTTATGGGGCTAGGTGGGGATAATGTGAAAATACTAGTAGATGGCGTGCCTGTAATAGGTCGCTTCTTTGGTCAACTCGATTTAGAGCAGTTCAATCTAGAAAACATAAAACAAATAGAAGTAATACAAGGACCTATGTCCGTCATATACGGATCTAATGCTCTTGCTGGTACTATCAATTTGGTGAATAAACAACCCACTAAAAGTGGAGCTACTGTACTTTTAAACTATGAAAGTGATGGCCAGTATAATATATCTGGTACAGCAAATAAAGCTCTGAAAAATGGAGGCTTACAATTGAGTGTAGGTCGGATGTTTTTTGACGGATGGAGTGAAAATAAGGTGGACCGATCGTATGATTGGATACCAAAGGAGCAGTATACCGCTAGCCTAGGCTATAGATACCGCAATAAAAGAAATTCATATAGCTGGAAAACCTCTGTGCTACAAGCAAGCTTACTAGACAAAGGTGTGCCTATGGCTCCGTATGGTGAGCGGGCTATTGACCAAAAGTTTACAAATCAGCGGTTAGATAATACATTCACCTACAAGAGAGATGGAAATAAGGCAGATATTGATTTGACTATTGCAAACAACCATTTTCATCGAACGAAGAATAAATACAGCAAAAACCTGATCACCTTAGAAGAACAGATAGTACCGATAGTTCAGGAGCAAGATACACAGACTTTTAATGCGACAATTGTACGAGGTATAGCTACGCTAAAAAAATGGAAAGGCGTAAGTACTGTAATAGGAGTAGATGGCAATTATGAGCGAGGTACAGGAAAACGAATAAAAGACAATGTACAGGAGCAGCTAGATATAGCTACATTTCTAAGTATAGACAAAACAATACGAGATAAGCTGACTGTACGTGTAGGAGCAAGATATGCATACAATTCTGCATTCTCCACACCATTACTCTACTCCATACAGACGAAATATAGTTTACCTAAGTCTCAATTGATAAAGCTTGCTTATGGCAGAGGTTTTCGAGCTCCTTCGCTCAAAAACTTATACCTTAATTTTATAGATGCTAATCACTAAGTAATCGGTAATGAGAACCTGAAACCTGAAAATTCTCAATCGATAACCGCTACCTACTCTAAGTACCAAAAAGTGGGTAAATGGAGTGTTAATGGAACTCTAGATGCCTTTGGTAACTCTATAAATGATAAAATAGAACTTATAGTGACCAGTGCTACTGCTGCTAGATATGGTAATATTGGCCTATATCAGTCCATAGGTAGTAATATCGGTATAGTAGCTACTAATGATAAGCTGAATATACGCACTAGCTATAGTCATACAGGGATTTACAATGGAATAGGTACAGAAGATCGCAGTTTTGTATGGACTCCACAGCTGGTAATGCAGGGCGGCTACAGGATAGCACAAACCAGAACAAGCGTGCAGTTCTTTTTCAATAGATTTGGAAAAATATCTAGGGTATTTGAAGGGCAAAATGGCGAAAATATAGTGCGTAATCAAGATGCTTACAGTATGTTAGATATGACTGTAAATCAGAAACTATGGCAAGATAAACTGAGCATTACTACTGGCCTTAGAAACTTGGTAGGAGTGACTACGCTCAGCAGCACGCAAATAAGCAGTGGGGCACACGGCAGTGGCGGCAGCTCTGTGACCATTAGTCCTGGTCGTACATTTTTTATAAGTTTAAGATATGCATTTAATAAATAAACTATATCCAATAGCGTTAGTCCTTCTGTTGGCTGGATGTTTTGAAAAAGATATTCCGGTGGAGCCGCAACCGCGGCTTAGCAATACGGTAACTATAGATGCTGGGGCTAATAAGCAGCTAGTGAACTACTACTCATTAGAACAAAATGATATTCTGGCTCAAATAGACCCAATGAGTTGGGATATAGAGTATACTGATGAAAAGTTATTTTTTAACGGTTTCAGAAGTATCCAAGCCGCTAAGTTTGATGCGGGATGGAAGGATAGGACTGATACTGTAGGTCTTAGTTTCGACTATCTTACAGTAGGATACGTAGAGAATATGTGGCAATTAGATGCTGATCAGAGTTACGTATTAGATTTTGGCTATGATGAGAACTATGCCAGTTTAGGATTATACAAATTTGCCTATACATTATCAGCTGGAGATGTAAGCGTAAAATTTTCTAAAATAGAGGAAGTTGAGTATATGGAAACTACATTTCCAGAAGAAGATTTTCACTATAGTTTATTACAAAAAAAATATAGTGTTGTTCCTTTTGTCAAAGAGTATGATTTGGTACTAGGTAAATATACAGATTTATTAATTTTTCCAAATGTACAATCAGACTATTTGGTATATGGAGTGTTACTAGGAAGTGCCGAAGCAAAGCAACTGAGTACTCCTTTTGCAGACATTAATTTGTCTTCTTTGGATACCTTAGAGTTTGATAATACACTTAAAACAACCATTGGCTGGGATTGGAAATTTTATGACCTTAATTCGGGGGCTTATAGTCTCAAAGAAAACAGAACATTTATTATAAAAACTCAAGATGATTTTTACTATAAGCTTAGATTTGTAGACTTCTATAACCAAGAGGGAGTTTCGGGTCATCCAACATTAGAATACACCTTATTATAATCATCAAAAAGCAATGAAATACATTTTCATATTATTAAGTATCGCGTTAATGGCTTGTAGCCAAAACACAGCAAAAACAGAAGTCGTAACTGAAGAAGAAACTTCCTCAGATACACTTCGTTTTCCGCAAGAAAAGCATCTGAAAAGCCTAAAACAACTCACGTTTGGTGGAGATAATGCAGAAGCATATTTTTCCTTTTCAGGAGACAAACTTGTTTTTCAAGCTAAAAATCCAGAGTGGGATGCTCCCTGTGATCAGATTTACGTGATGGGAATAGATGAGTCCTGGCAAGAGGGCAGACCTAAGATGCTAAGTACAGGAAAAGGACGAACGACTTGCAGTTACTTTATGCCGGGAGATAGCACCATTATATATGCGAGTACACACGAGGGAGACGAGAATTGTCCACCAGAGCCACCTCGTACGGGTAAGTACGTATGGCCAGTATACTCAGATTTTGAGATATATACTGCGGATCTAGAAGGCAACATAGTCCAAAAATTGACAGATAGAGAAGGCTATGATGCAGAAGCTACAGTATCTCCTACAGGCGATAAAATAGTGTTTACGAGTACGCGTACAGGAGATTTAGAACTATTCACTATGGATCTAGATGGCAGTAACGTACATCAGGTAACTACAGAGCTGGGATATGATGGAGGAGCATTTTTCTCGCCAGATGGTACTAAACTGATTTTCAGATCATCTAGACCAAAGACAGAGGAAGACATCAAAGAATACAAAGATTTGCTTGCTCAGAACCTGGTACAACCTACTAATATGGAGCTGTATGTATGTAATGTAGATGGTAGCGATATGCAAAAAATAACGGATTTGGGCGAAGCTAACTGGGCACCCTTCTTTCATCCGAGTGGAGAGAAAATTATCTTCTGCTCTAATCATCATAGTGCAGAGGGTGGAAGACCACAATTTAATTTATTTATGATAAACTTAGATGGAAGCGGATTAGAACAAATCACATATGATGGAGTATTTGATAGTTTCCCTATGTTCTCTCCAGATGGCACTAAACTTGTCTTTTCGAGCAATAGAAACAATGGTGGGGGTAGAGCTACTAATATGTTTATCGCTGACTGGGTAGAGTAACAGTAAGCATAATATAGAGTCGTAAGAAAAAAAATGAGCAAAGGGGAAAATCTCGCCTTTGCTCATTTTCTGTTTGTGGGCTTTAGTGTTTCGTCTAATGTTTTCAAGTTAATAGTACCATTCACATGTATGAATCGGTTTCCATTGCACTGCAGAATTACTCCTGAGTACAAGGAAAATAAATCGCAGACAGTTCAAATTCCCAGCTTATTGTATTTGTAGGTAAATGGTTTGGCTTAATAGATAGGAAGAGTGATAGCTGTATTAAATATGTGCGTATTGAAACTAGCCTTCGTCACCGTCAGGATTTGGCGGATTGGTGAAGGGGATATCTTCATCAGGATCTTTGTCTCTGGCGTGCACTCCAGGAGGGTTAAATAAATTCCAGTCGTCTTTCACGTATCCCCATTTGTCAAAACTATCCACCCAGTCTATGAAGATCTCTCTGAACTCATCTATGACATCTTGCAGCATATCAAAGTAGTGCTTACCGGTATAGTCTTCCAATGCAAAGCTGTGTTTGCTGATATAGAGACTCATAGCGGCTTTGCGTATGAGGGCAGCATTTTCCATCTTGATGGAATAGAGGGTATTGCCGCTAGCACCTGCTATTTTAGTACGGAGTATAAGTACGTCTTCCATCATGAAGGCTTTTTGTTGTTTGAGCATTTCAGAGTCAGGCAGGTCCTCTTGTAAGGTGTGGACTATTTTAAAAAGCTCTTTGCCTTTGTCTGCTAGGCGTTTTTCTAAGTCTATTTTATGCTGTGGGTAGTTATCCTCTTCGTCATTCATGGTCTAAATCTTTTCTTTAATTCTCGGATAATATCTTCTAATCCATTTAGTTTTATCTCATAGACAGTATCTAGCTGTATGCCTAGTTTCCCTTTTGGGAAGCCTCCTTTTCGTTTGAACCATTCAAGATACTCTATAGGTAAGTCACACAGTAGTCTGCCGCTAAACTTACCGAAAGGCATTTTTACGGTAACAATTTGTTTTAGTATTTCTGGATTAGGTGACACGAAACAAAGGTGAGATTTTTTAACCAGAAATATTTGACTACTTTTGTTGTGACACTATTTGTCACATAATGGTTTTTGGAGGATATATAATACGTTGGAGAGAAGAAAAAGGCATCAGTGTCTTAGATTTTTCTATTGCTACGGGAATAGACCGTGCACTCATAAGTAAGTATGAGAGAGGAAAAAGACTGCCCTCAGAAAATCATCTTACCAAGATGGCTAATGCAATGGACTTGTCACTAGAGCAAGTGCGTAAAGAATACCTTGCAGATAAGATAGCTAAGCTATTAGAATACGAGGTGAATCCTGGGGAAATACTTATGGCTGCGGAGAATAGAATGGAGTACTTGGTATCTAAAAAGGCGTTGGAGCTACCGCCATTGAGCACTGAGGTGAAGGGTAAGCTAGAGGCTATAGATACGTTGCATGAGCAGTGGAATAGTCAGAAGCCGCTAAATGTTACCCAGTTGCGTAAGATGAATGAGTATTTCGAAACACGATATACCTATGAGAGTAATAGAATAGAAGGCAATACACTCACGTATCAGGAGACGCATCTTATAGTGGCTGAGGGACTCACTATTGGTGGCAAAAGTCTTGCTGAGCATCTTGAAGCTATTAATCATACGGAGGCTATTGGCTGGCTCAGAAGTATAGTAGCTGGCCGTGAAGATGTGAATAGACGAAATGTATTGGATCTGCATAGTCTAATACTGAAGTCTATAGATTCTGATAATGCAGGACGTTATCGCTCGGTGCCAGTGAGGATAGGCGGTAGTGAGCACAAGCCCCCGCAGCCATTTATGCTAGATAAGCTAATGGAAGATTATTATATGCATTACAAGAGACAGAAGCAAGTACTGCATCCTGTGATTTTAGCTGCAGAGATGCACGAACGCTTGGTGAGTATACATCCATTTATAGATGGGAATGGTCGTACTTCTCGTTTGCTAATGAATTTTATCCTCCTAAAAAATGGGTATACCATTGCAAATTTAAAAGGAGATTATGATTCTCGTATGGCCTACTATAAAGCTTTAGAAAGTGTACAAGTAGGTAATAACCCTGAGCCTTTTTATCACCTTATACTAGATAAGGTAAAAGAAAGCTTAGAGGAGCATCTCGCTATGGTTTGATACTTAATAATTGGTCTACTTTTCACTGCTAGAAGTAGACCGTTTTAAGGGTCTACTTCTGGTCAACAAAATAAAAGCCACACTTGTCTAAAACTACTCTTATATATTAGCTGTTAGCTCTTAAGTTTGAAGCCTTGATAAGAGAGTTTATTATAACGATTCTTTGGAGTATTTCGCCTTTTGGTGAAGCTAAGGTAGGTATACCATATGGCTTATTGAAAGATTTGAATCCATACTTGGTTTTCATCTGTGCTTTAGCTGCTAATATCATGGTTTTTCCTATTATGATGGTGTTTCTAGATAAGTTTAACAGATGGCTTTTGAGATGGAACTGGTACAAGCGAAGTGCTTTGTGGGTAGCTAAAAGAGCAAAAAAAGGCTCGGGAGCTCAACTTAAAAAGTATGGTTATTGGGGATTAGCATTGTTTGTGATGATACCACTGCCAGGTACGGGCGTATATGCGGGTTCTATCGCTACTTACCTTTTTAAAATGGATACTAAAAAAGCATTTTGGGCCAATACTATAGGAATAACTATCTCATCCATTATCGTATGGAGTGTTACGCACCTGGGGATGAAATTAATATAGTGATTTAGTGCTCTTAATGTTATCCTATAGAGGTATCCAGACCTGTTCTAAGAGTGACTAACACGAATACAAGAGACTTCACAGACGAATTCAACTGCATGTAAAAGGCAGTGCTCATAAGTCAATGAGATAAATACGAGCTAAAATTTCTGAAAGTAATTAGTTAACCCATATTCATCGATTGGATAATGAAGCGTTTTGTCTGTTGCCATCCGATTTTAAAAGAATTTAATCCTGGACTATTTTATGAGTGAGGTTTAAGGCAGACGTTATTTACCTTGTCTGCATTCCTGGTTTTCTAGTATGCGAACTCTTTTTACAGAGCCTAGTAAAGTATTTACTTCTTCTACAAAGGCTACTTGTTCCGCAGCAGATAACTCAGCTAATTGAAAACAATAGTCACGTTCTCCCTCTCTGCCCCAGCTCACAGTAGAGTAAGTAATATTTTCATTTTTACTTAAGATATCCGCAGAGAAAAGTGCTAAAGCTTTATGGTCTATGCCATTGCCTGGACTGTAAAAAGATACGATAAGTCTAGATGGAATTATACGTACGTTTGCTTCTATTTTTTCGAGCACTTCGGTAGTATCAGTCGGTCCTTTTTTCTTGGAGCTACAAGCTGACAATATCACTAGTATTAATGTGTAATAATATACGTTCATATCTTAAAGTGAAGTTATGATTATTTTTTTAGTAATACTCGCATATTCAGATGTCACAGTTACAAAGTATATCCCACTAGCTTCTAGTATCAGTGTCTCTGATGTAGTATCTAGCGTATAGGTGAATTCCTGTATTATAGCTCCCAATTGATTGGTAATTAATACGGTAGTAGATGCAATAGAAATTATACTTGGGTCTATAGTGATACTTACTTTGCCAGACGAAGGATTAGGAGATACGGTAAATAAATTAAGTTTTGCTTTCTCGGCTATGCTTGTGATTGGGTTAGAACATCCTGCTGAGCTAAGTATCAAAGCACGTGGTCCATTAAGGGCTGCTACCATTCTATAAGCCTGACCTTCAGAGAACATATTCATACATTCATCATCCGTATAGTCCATAAAGTTCATGTACATTTCGCCATTAGCATTAGAACCTGTGCAGCTTCCATTCGCTTTATGTGGGAAAGTATGACATCCATAATTTTCTTCTTCTGCTGTAGGGGTGTCATCTACCAGGTCATCACCACAGTCATCATCTCCCCATATGTGTCTTAGATTTAGCCAGTGGCCTACTTCGTGTGTTGCTGTTCTGCCGCCATTATTCCAGTCAAAACCGCCTGTGCCTGCAGTACCTATAGAGCCAACTGCATGATAATCGCAAACTACACCGTCTAGTTCAGGATCAAACTCCAATTCGTCTGGGAACGTGGCATAGCCTAAAGTACCGCCTGACGCACCAAGGTCACATATCCAAAAGTTTAGATACCTCTCAGGATTCCATCCTGATTTTCCGCCAGATCCTCCAAATTTTTCATTGCCCATCCCAGCAAATTGCGTGGAATCTGTTTGTGTTCTAGTGATACCAGAAGTTTCATTTCCATCCTCATCTGTACTAGCTAGACAAAAAGTTATGTCACTATCACCTGCCCCAAGACCAAAGAACGGATGGTCAGAAGTGAGCTTGTCACTATTTGTATTTGCAAAATCCTCATTTAATATTCTGATTTGGTCTTCTATCTGCTCTTGGGATATGTTCTCTTCTGCTTCATTCCATAATACATGTACGACTACAGGAATAGAGATTGTTGCTTTTTTAGTTTTGGCATTATTGATTATCCATTCTTGAGTAGAAGCTTCTATTGAAGCTCTATGAGCAATCGCTTTGGGGTTATCTTCTAAATACGTTTTGTGGAGTTCATGTGACAGACATTTGTGTTGAGCGTAAGACTGCAGTCCTGTTAAACATAATAAGAGGATGATAGGAAGCTGTTTTTTCATGTTATTGTTTCATTTTTATTATCTACCAAAGATACTCTGAATTCCATTTATTTTTTTTAGAACATCGACAGAGTGTAACACAAATTTTAATAGTAGATATAAAGTATTGTTAGATGAGATAACTTAAGGGTGGCTGATAACCATAAAATAGTGTTCTTTTGAAAGATGAATTTGTCTTTCAAACATAAAATAACAAGTGCTCTGCTTATCATTCTTGTTGCCGCCTTATCAGGTCAAGCTCAGGTTAACTCTAGCCGGATAGACTCGCTCGTAGCTGTAGCGATGTCCAACTTTAATGTAGCAGGCCTCGCCATAGGAGTAGTGCAGGACGGTAAAATCATACACAGTAAGGGGTATGGGTATGCTAATGCAGAAACGAAAAAGCGAGTTACTGAAAACACGAACTTTGCGATAGCAAGTAATAGTAAGGCATTCACCGCTACAGCTATGGCTATACTCGTAGAGAAAGGCAAACTTAAGTGGGAGACTAAAGTGAAATCGATTATCCCAGAATTTACTATGTATAACAGCTATGTCACAGATAACTTTACCATAGAAGATTTGCTTTCTCACCATAGTGGAATGGGTTTAGGACAAGGTGATTTGATGTGGTTTCCAGATGGTAATGATTTTAACATAGACGATATGATAACTGCATTTGCTGATGTAACTCCAGAGTCTGGTTTCAGAACCGAGATGCAGTATAATAACATCTTATTTTTTATAGCAGGAGAAGTAATCGCTAGGGTCTCTGGAATGTCTTGGGAAGACTTTATTACTGAGAAAATTATGGAACCTATAGGGATGGAAAGTAGTGTATCTTCTATCAGTCGTATAGGAAGTTTAGAACTAGCAAAACCACATACTGCAGTAGGAGGTCAGATAACAGTATTGTCTGATTATGCTCCGCAGCCTAATGGTGGGGCCGCAGGCATATATGCCAATGTAAATGACCTCTGTAACTGGATGATGCTCAATCTGAATCACGGAACCCTAGGAGATGTTAAAGTATTTGATCCCGCTACTCAGAAAAATCATTTGTGGAAGACCCAAACAGTCACTTCTGCTAATAGTAACCCAAGATACAATGCACACTTTGGTGGGTACGGATTAGGATGGTTTTTAGGTGATGTAAAGGGTAACATGGTAGCGAGCCACAGTGGTGGAATGCCCGGTATGTTATCTAAAACTACACTCATCACTGATCAAAATGTAGGTATAGTGATACTCACTAATACGAGTGATGATGGAGCGATGGTATTCAGTGCACTTACCAATACACTAGTAGATGCTTTTGTAGGAGTGGAAAGCACCGACTGGATAAGCAGATATGCTACATATTATAAAAATAATACGGCTTTTGCAGATTCAGTGCTACAAGCTACTTGGGCTAGAGTAGATGGGAATAAGGCTGGTCCATACAGTGATGTGATTATTGGTACGTACCGTGACTCTTGGTTCGGAGATTTGACTATTAAAGAAATAGACGGCAAGCTCGGGCTTAGTTGCAAACGTTCGCCTAAACTTACGGGTCAGTTATTTTATTACGAAGACTTCACTTATCTCGTAAAATGGGATTATCAAGATATGAATGCGGATGCTTTCGTAAAGTTTGAGATGAATGAAAAATTAAAACCAATGGGTTTTTCTTTGGAAGGGATCTCGCCCAATATTGATTTTAGTTTCGATTTTGGTGATTTAGATATTAAGAGGATAAAGTAGTAGGCTATTTCTTCTTTTAAATATTAAAAAGCACTTTTCTCAGAGAGACGATGTTAGCAGTTAAAATATAATAAAAACAGTTTTCTGTGCATTCTAGATATCGCAGTAGCAAAATATATACGTCTTATACTGTGGGATTATGGGACAAGTATATATTGGCAAAATATACCCGCGATTTACTCTAGTCAAGTATCTAGTCAGATAGATGGACATAATTAGACCTAAGCTATTCCTTTAGAGTAGGTTTGTAATTCTTTAATAAAACGATATAAAAATGGATATTAATTTAAGAGGCTGGCTCACAGCCAATCTTGGAATAAGTGACACCGTCTCAGCTCTCATTTTAGTGCTAATGACGATTCTAGTAGTTTTTATTGTTTGGGGGTTATCCAAAAAAATACTTCATTACTTTATTCCTAAACTTACTGCAAAGACTAAAACTTTATGGGATGATATTATTTTCAATGACCGGATAATAAACTCATTTGCGACACTTATACCAGCCATAATTCTGGATCAATCTCTGCCTGTTTTATTAAGAAATGCTTCATTGCCTCTTTCCTTTATTTTTGGGGCAACAGGTATAATTGTTGTTTTAGTTTCTGTCTGGATTCTTGTATCACTTTTCAATTCTATCAATGAAATATTATCTCAAAAAGAACAATACCGAGATAAGCCCATTGGAAGTCTTACTCAGTTAGCTAAAATATTAGTGTTCTCTGTGGGTGCTATCTTGATTATCTCTACGGTGATAGGTAGAAGCCCTATTTATTTATTAAGTGGTCTTGGAGCTATTGCGGCTATTCTTCTGTTAGTATTTAAGGATAGCATCTTGGGTTTTGTAGCTAGTATCCAGCTCTCTGCTAATAATATGATACAAGTTGGCGACTGGGTTACAGTGCCTAACTATGGAGCTGACGGGGATGTATTAGAAATAAATTTGACTACTATTAAGGTTCAAAATTTTGATCTTACCATCACAACTATTCCTACGTATATTTTTATATCTGACTCATTTACCAACTGGCGTGGTATGAGTAATTCGGATGGGAGACGTATCAAAAGAGCTGTTTCTATAAAGATAGATTCGATAGGATTTTGTGATACCGAAATGCTGGAACGCTTTCAGAAGATTGAACTAGTCTCTGACTATGTGGTCCAACGAAAAGAAGAGATTAAAGCGTATAATACTGCGAAAAGAGTAGACACATCTACTCTTGTAAACGGAAGAAATATGACCAATGTAGGCGTGTTCAAAGTATATATAGAGCAGTATCTGATAGCTAATCCCCACATCAATAAAGAGATGATGGTTATGGTACGCCAACTACCTCCCTCAGAAAAGGGTTTGCCATTGGAGATTTATGCTTTTAGTAAGGATAAAAGCTGGAAAGCATACGAAAGTATAATTTCTGATATATTCGACCACGTATTGTCTGTTGCACCCTACTTTGATCTCGAGATATTTGAAAATCCTGCAGGGTCAGATTTTAAGAGAGTTGTGGGATAGGTTTATCTAGCTTAACCGTTTAAAAAAGCGTCTTCCGCTTTATCGTCTTCCGTTGGCAATAGTTTTTCGATATCGGCTGCTGGCATTGTTTCTACTTTTTTAAGCTTTGAGAGCATTATTTTGGTGCGTGTACCTACTAAAGAGTCTAGTTCTTTATTGGCTTCATTCAGCTTTCTTTGAGCCTTCTCTAGTACTCCACCGAATTTGCCAAACTCCGTTTTTACCGCTCCTAAAATCTGCCAAACTTCGCTACTTCTTTTTTGTATAGCTAAGGTTTTGAAACCCATCTGTAGGCTATTGAGCATAGCAGCTAGTGTAGTAGGGCCTGTTACTATTATTTTAAAATCTCGCTGCAATAAAGCAAGCAGTTCTGGCTGGCGGACCACCTCTGCAAATAGCCCTTCTATAGGTAAAAACATAATCCCAAAATCTGTGGTATTGGGTGGGTCTATATATTTATCACTTATATCTCTGGCAAATTTCTTTATGCTATTCACAAACGCTTTATTAGCACTTTCTATACCAGCAGTGTCTCCATTGTCATAGGCGGTCTGCAACCGTACATAGCCCTCCTGTGGGAACTTAGCATCTACGGGCAAATAGACACATTTACCAGAGTCGTCTTTGCCCGGCAACTTGATTGCAAATTCTACGTGATCATTGGAGCCTTCTTTGGTCTTCACATTCGTCTCATACTGCTCTGGAGCCATTATCTGCTCTAGTATATTGCCGAGTTGTACCTCACCAAGTATTCCCCTGGTTTTCACATTGCTCAATACTTTTTTTAGATCACCTACTCCAGTCGCTAATGTCTGCATCTCGCCCAGTCCTTTTTGTACCGCTTCTAATCGTTCGCTGACTATCTTAAACGATTGACCCAAGCGTTCTTCCAATGTTTTATGTAACTTCTCATCTACGGTTTCACGCATTTTCTCAAGCTTCTTTTCTGTAGCTTTTATGAGGTCATCCTGCTTTATAGACATCACGTTAAATTTCTGCTCTTGCAAATCACTAAAGTCTTTTACATTTTTACTGAATACATCGCCAAAACTGAGCAGCGACCGTGCTAGCTCTTCGCGACTTTCTTTGGCATTTTTATTAACTCCAGCATTTATTTGTGTTAGTTTTTCTTCGAGTCTGTGGGTCAGGTTGTCTAATCCAAAAGCCAGTTCTTCCCGGTTCTCTTTCAAAGCCGCAGATAATTCTGTTCGATTTTCCTTAAGTTCATACCGTAATAAGTCTCTCATAGTATCTATAAGTGAGTCAGTATTTTTCGTGGTATTTTGATAGAGTAAAAAAATGACTGCTAGAAGAATTAAAATCAGTAAAATGATGATGGTAGTATTCATGTTTTTTTAGCGTGTGATTAAGCGACTACCAAAGAACGTTCAAAACAAAACAAAAGCTTCTTTGGTACTGGATTATTTTGGTGCTTGAGTTGATTTTGATTTCATTCACCCGTTTTTAGGCCTTTTACTGCACATTTTTTTCTTACAGATACTTCTAAGTACTCATAAGGTATTATTTCACTGACAATTAGAGGTTAAAGGATACGCTATCACTTTTTGTGTACTTACAAGTTATTGTTAAGTCATTAGTCGATACACGCCGATTAATATCGAATCTGCCTTGAGTTATAGAATCAAAAGATTAAATTTGGCTAATAAGAAAATAAAAACATATGACCATACAAATCAATACAGACAAAAGCATAGACGTGGAAGAAAGACATCAAGAGTACTTTTCTACTCAGATATCTGAGGCATTGGACAGATTCGAGGAACACATCACTAGAATAGAGGTACATCTAAAAGATGAAAACGGAAAGAAAGAAGGAGTGAATGATAAGACATGTGTATTAGAAGTAAGACTAAAAGGGAAACAACCTATAGCTGTAACTAGTCAGGCAGATAGTATAGAGAAAGCGGTAAGTGAAGCTACAGATAAAATGAAGGCTGCTATCACTACTGTGATAGGGAAAAGTCAAACGCATTAACAGTAGACAGTTCACATAATAGACGTAGAGTCTCCATAATTTAAAAGCCGTAGTTTTAAGAGTATTTCTTGAGACTACGGCTTTTTGTGTTAAAAGAAATTATTGGATTATTCTGGGTGATAAAGTATCCGAAAATTTGATATTTATAGTTCGTTTGCTTGCCAATTCACTATTTAAACTAGGACAGTTTTAAAGGCTTTGAACAGATTGACTATAGAGTAACAGAACTGAACTATTATAATCTCGTACATAGGCACTTAGAATATGATTCGATGAGTATTATAATCATCAGTCCTACTTGAATTTTTAAGTTTATGCTAATCTGATTTAACAAGACTAGAAGGATTAATTGCATCAATTTGATGCATAAAAATAGTAGTAGAAAGTACGTCACCGGAAGATTTATTAATGGCTAAAAATAAGGAAACTGGTATCAGTGAATTAAATAGTGGTTTTCGAGAGAATAGGACTCTAATAGTTCAGATAGAACCGAAACATAATAAGCTAGTTGTTTAAAATTTAGTACTTTTAAATGTTTGCGATAGATAACTATACAAGTAGTACTGAATATCAAATCTTTAGATTTAACTCTTGTAAAAGCTAATTCGATAGAGTACTTTTTTATTTTTTTAGCTCAATTGGTTAAACCTCGTTTAAAATGTAGCTTTGTTTGAATGTTTAAAAGTTACTTGTGTCTACTTACTGCTATCTTATTGATTCAATCATTTTGCCTGGGCCAATCTCAAGATTCTGAGTCTTACCAAAGCGACACAGCGTATATAAATGGACGTATTGATATATGTCGTAAGGTTTTATATCTGTATCCAGACAGTGCAAGCGATTATTTAGATTCCATTTTTTATCGCTCTAAAAAAATAGATTATGAATATGGCCTGTACATATCTCATACTTTTAGAGGTTCTCTGCTCTGGTTAGAAGAGGAAATGGATAAGGCTCTAATCGAGTATAAGTTAGCCCTTAAATATTCAAACGGAGATAATTTTCCCGCTAGAAAGGCAAACGCTTTAGGTAATATAGCATTGGTGTATACGCGAAAACTAGAAGTGGATAGTGCTAAGAAGTACTTGAGTAAAACCATAGAATACTCAGAGGAAAATAATATCCCTAAAATGTACAGAAAAGGGTTGTTTGATTTAGGTATACTTTATCTTGGTCAAGATAACTATATAGAGGCGTCACGCAATTTACTGAAAGTTAGAAATGAGTTAGAAACTGTGGAAGATTTAAAGCTCAAGGTCCACGTATACAACAGTTTTGGAATACTCTATACAAAACTGAATAATTTTGACTCTGCATTGTGTTACTATAACAAAGCCATTGAATTCGAAAATCAATTAGGTGCTTACGATCTACGGTCAAGTATTTATACGAATATAGGGGAGCTCTATTTTCGCCAAAATAAAGGACATGATTCAGCAATTCACTTTTTCTTAAAAGCTGAGAAATCTGCGGGACCAAATAGGTACAACGCTATTAAGTTAAACACGAATATTAATCTAGGGAATGTGTTTTTTGACAAAATACAACTGGATTCGACAAGAAAATACTATGAAGATGCATTAAATAGTCCTTTAATTGATAAATTTCCAATTTCCAAAACAGCGGTTCTGGTTAATTTAGGGATATATAATCTTGAGGTTAGAAACCATACAAAAGCTCAGTTTTATTTAGACTCTGGGTATGCCATGGCAAGTGAATTTGGAATACTTAGATACAAAAATAACGCGTTAAAAGCTCTTTGTTTTCTTGATAGTTTAAATGGTAATTTTCTATTGTCACTTAAACATTATAAGGAATATCATTCCGTTTCAGATGCTTTATCAGTGTCTGAAGCGAATAAGGAAATTGCTATATTTGAGTTTGACAAGTATGTAAATCAAGAGAAACTGAATAATCTAGGGTTAGTTAAAGAAAACGAAGCTATCAGCAGACGTATGATATTATCTGTAGTGATTATTGTCATCTTGTTAATTTTACTGTATGCTTTGCTTATTAACTCAAAGAAAAGAAAGAGACTTCTTGAGCAAGTTTCAGAAAGTCGCACCAATCTACAAACGCTTAATGAAGAACTAGAAATTGCTAATAATTTATTATCGGAGCAACAAGCGGAATTGAAAGCACTAAACCTATCCAAGGACAAGTTGTTTTCTGTGCTAGGCCATGATTTAAAGAGTCCTTTTAATGGTATTATTGGTTTGTTAGAGCTAGTTAATGCAAATTGGGATATCATAGAAGACACAGAAAAGAAAGAAATGTTAGGATTGTTGTTTGCCTCTTCAGAAAGAGTATCCGAACTGCTAGATAACATTCTGAATTGGGGCAAAACTCAAGTAGGAATGGTCAATATAGATACCAGAAGCGTAGTTTTATATCCTACAATAAAAGAAATAGTTGATTTATTAGAGGCTCGTATAGAGAATAAAAAGCTACATCTAGAAATTGAATTATCAAATGAAACACTAAGCATAGATACAGACGTTATGCTCTTTTCACGGATAGTTCAAAACCTAATAAACAATGCTATTAAGTTTACTCCGAAAGAAGGGAGGATTAGTGTAAAAGTGGAGCAGCTAAGTAAAGAAATAAAAATCAGTGTAATTGATTCTGGAATCGGCATTCCCAAAGAGAAAGTTTCAACGATTTTTGATATGAATTTAGGTTTTCGTCGTCCAGGAACAGATGGTGAAAAAAGTACAGGAATGGGGCTGCTTTTGTCAAAAGAATATGCTAAACTCATAGGTGCTAGTCTGACCGTAAGTAGTGCAGAAGGGGAGGGTAGCTCGTTTGTTTTAACCTTTCCACTGTAAATCCTGTGTCTGCTTAGATGAAGGATACTGTTTGATTTGTTGGAATATTCAGATAGTAAGGATTCTAATTGTGTTTTATCTTTTAAATAGATAAACTCAGATAATAAATCCGAAACCAGGATTACCCTCATATCTTAATTGAGTACTTGTTAACGGGATATACTTGATAAAGTCATAATAAATATGCGTAAACTTACTTCTTGAATAGTGGAACTCAGCTTAGGGTATAATTAAGAATGATACTAGTAGTCTACTGTTTCATAAAGACCACTTTGCCTTGCATATCCGGGGAGCTAACTACTAAATAATACAATCCTGGTCTTAACAAGGATACGTCAAGTTGAGGTTTAATGGGTCCTGATTGTATCAGTTTCCCATTGAGGTCTACTATTTGGTACTGACTGTATTTCAGTTCCGTGCGAATATTTAGTTGATTCTGAACAGGGTTAGGAAAAACTATGATGTTCCTCAATTTTGTTTTTTGGATTCCAACGAAACAATCTTTGACTCCTATGTTTATTGCTACCTCATTGGTACAGGATTGATTATTCTCCACCCGAATAGTGTACTGGTTGTCTGCTTTTAATTTGACCTGACCAGAGGTTAACTCAGTATTGACCCAATACGTCCAAGAAGCCTTCAGTTTTACATTCCAGATACTGTCTGTGCACAATACTGTATCTGTGAAATTATCAAGATTGGGAACCTCCCATTCTGTAAGGTTAAACTTGGCAGAATCGAGACACCCTTCAGAGCTTACCACCACTACTTTGTAATAACCTGACGTGATAAAGATACGGCTTGATTGATCTAGAACGGTATCCTGCCATAGGTAGTCATTGGTGCTATCCTTAAAATCTAAATAAAATGACTCATTGCTACAAAAGCTTGTGTCAGTTGGTGATTCAAACTGTGGCAACGGACTGTCTTTGCGTATTAAACTATCTATCTGATTACATCCAAAAGTGTCAACCCACCGTATCTCTTGTAGGTACTCTTGTCTTAGAATGAAACTATCTGGGAGCGAATAATTTGGGGTTGACCAGACAACAACTTCTTCTGGTTTGCTCATTTGTAACTCTACTCCTTTACACAGACGGTATTCCCAAAGGGGATCAAAAGGTTTTGGGTAAGGGTTTAAGATAAACCGTGTAGAGTCTGCACAGCCAAAACTATCTACTATTCGGGCTTGTATGTGCCCTGCGGCAAGTCTAAATGTATCTGTCCCTTCTAATCCACCCCAGTAGTAATTAAAGAAGGATCTATCTAATTGTAATAGGGTATCTTGGTTAGTACACAAGTCGATAGTATCAAAAGTAGGGAGCTTAAGGGCGGACTTCAATACTTGAAAACTATCTACGTAAATACAGCCTGTGACACTGGTCCCAATCCAATTTACCCAAGCAGAGGAATCTGTTTTAAATACCTTTTCATTCTGTCCATTCCATTTAAAACTAGAATAATGAGTAAATACAGGAGCGATAGATAAGCTATCCCCTTCACAAATGGTATAAGAGGATTTGAAGTCAGGAATCTTCAAGAGATTTACCAATACTTGAATGCTTAACGTATCACTAATTCTACAAAGGGTATTGCTATAGCTAATCACAAGACTTAGGTCAGTGGTCGTAGTATCTAGATGTACGTTGTATTTGGCTGATGTAGATTGCTCAGCGGTTGTAAGATTAGTCCATAAATACGTATATCCCTTGATGGAATCTTCCCCCACCTCTCCCCATTGATTCTTACACAGTAGGTAGCTCTCCTTCAGTTTATGAGGGGCAATTGGGAGTTCATCAAAGGTGAGTAATCCCATACCTGTGCGATTCTTTACCCAAGGTTGTGTGTAGCGGTCTCCGTTATACGACAGTCGCAGCTCAGTACAACTAGACTTGTTGAGTGTTAAAATTAGTTCGTTGTTTATGATCTGAACTAAACTAACATAGACTGAAGCATCACCGCTTATTCCAAAAAGTTTCTTAAAACCAACGTCTGCGTACAAAGTATCTTCGGGTCTTTGCATATCTATTTTTATCTCAGTATGATTTGCATTATTATAGGTAGCCCTCTTGACATCAGGTGGATCTACATTTTCTTCATTGGTATTATAAAAATCACGACCAACCAGAGCGGCCAATTGCCAGCCTAATAATTCGTATCCATCCGTAAAATTATAATGGCAACCGTCATGACCATTGAGGCCATTGGCACTTACTGTTTGGCATTTATCAATGCTAAGCCCAAATTGACGTTGAACCTCTCTAAGTGCCATGCTAGGACTACCACAACCTGAACGAACTTGAATTACATACAGCTTTTTAAATCTTGGAAAATCTTTTTTCCAAGCAGTTACAATCTCCCTAAACATAGTATCATGTTTCACCGCCAGTGAACCGTCGGACTCTCCTTGAAAATAGAATATGCCGGTAATGTTATTCCTTAGTTTAGCGTTTTCCACTCTGGTTAGCAGCCGTCCATAGTTTGTGTTTGTATTGAAGTGATTTGGTGTATAGGGCAAGTGGTAATTAACTCGAGTACCACCCACCGCTCCGTTTAGAATGCAAATAGGCGTATCAAACGAGTCTAGCAATGTTTTGGCCATAACAGCAGCCCATTGGCCAACGGCACCTCGTGTATAGGTCTTGCTTGGTTCCATTGGATACCATTCAGTATCTTGTTGAGCAATAGATGCATTGGCATAGCTTGATCCAAAACTTCTGAGATATGGACTTATGTATGAAGTGTCAAAAGCAGTTGCAGAATTCCTTCTATAATCTCCTGCTACGGCATTACTTTGGCCTTGCACCAGATATACGTCTCCTACCAAAATACTATCTACTTCAGTAGTATATTGCTTAGTGCCAACAAATCGATACTCCAATTTGTAAAATGCTTTTTCTGTGGGGAGGAATATGGGTAATATAAAGTATTTGTATAAACCTAAATGTTGCAGCTGGGTGCTATAGCTTCTGAAGAAACTTCCATCCTTGTATATAGTGACGTATAATTGGCGATAGCTGAGGTCTGTGACTTTGCCTTCTAGGCTATACTGGCATCCTCCTATCGCCTTGTCTTGAGCTAGGAATGACTTGTGGCTAGGTGCATGTGTAAAACTAACCTGTGCTTTGCTAGTAGGTAAACCACAAAAAATGAAAACACAGATCCAAAGTACTATTCTTAAAACGCTCATTCAAAACGGAAGATATGCAATTATCTTGAAATGGGTATATGGATACCGTGAGTAGCCTCATCTAGTTTGCCTCTCACTACCAACAATACTTATTATTCTCCTTTTTCAAACAATGTAACTTGAGCACTATAATAAGCAGTATCCAATTTGTTAACTATACAAATACTATCCACAAGAACTTGTACAGGGAATGAGTCACAGCAGTAGTTAAATACTACTCCAAACTCTCCAGAAATACGACTTTTCCTTCCTATTTCTTTTTCAAAAGTGGGGACTTTTTGTTGTCTTACATTGTTAGCGTCTATCAAGTAATTCGATACGTCATAAACGAGTAGGGTGGTGTTTGTGTCTTTAACTAAAACCTTGCATTCTAAATCTAACAATTCCGCATTGTTATTATCTCGCGAATAGTATTGTGCTCCTTTTACAGACAAATACAATTGTTTATTTGAATCTAATGGTTGTTTATTGGGAGTTACATCTAATTCAATAATTACGGGTCCACATCTAACCAATGGAAGATTGCAGCACCCATTCAATAG
>Ga0306865_1000293_pt1 | contig 23942 bp, 17 predicted proteins | sample AntRauTorckE5431_FD_190441 | JGI IMG/M metagenome (GOLD analysis project Ga0306865, IMG submission 190441) | Saline lake microbial communities from Rauer Islands, Antarctica - Metagenome Torckler E5 #431 (v2) (version 2) | ecosystem: Environmental > Aquatic > Non-marine Saline and Alkaline >... | reverse complement strand
CAATTTCGTCAAAAATTTAGATATGTTTCCAATCAGTCTTTAAAAGGGTACGTTTATTTTATGAGTTGCACCGATTAAAAATGCGTACCGCCAAGACAAGTTGATTTTGAGGTTGGGTTTCCGAAATAATTAGTTTTGGTAGTTTTAGTAGTTTTCAAAAACGTTACGTTTACGTTAGAATCACTAAAACTGCCGAACTAAAAAACGGCTTCCCTTCTAAAGTTGTAAATATTGTTATTCCTTGATTTTATCAAAGCGTTTAAAATCAATACGAATTTGGCAAAGGCGATGCCGTTTGCCCTACGAAACTTCCAACGTTAGGAGAAAAGCCTAAAAAACTACTAAAACTACCGTACCCATTCCACGATTTCCCCACGTTTTTCGTCCAACATTTCGGCAGGAATCGCCGCCAAAATTGCCTGTTTTAACGCTTGAATTAAATTCTCTTTTAGGTAACTTCGATGGATGATAAAACTCACTTCCCGAGTCGGTTTTACGCCTCGAAATGCTCGAACAGACTTCGCTTTTTTATCGCCTAACTCTTCCACCGCCAACTCTGGCAAAAGCGTATAACCAACTTCATTTTCCACAATTCTCCGCAAAGTTTCCACGCTGCCGCTCTCAAATTCCAACGATTTTGTTTTATTTTTAAAAAAAGTATCGCCACAAAAACTTTCGATCTGGTCACGGAAACAATGCCCTTCTTTCAAAAGCCAAATTTCGTTCGGATTCAGTTGCTGGACGCTAACGGTTTCATTTTGTAATAAAGCATGATCTTTAGAAAAATAAAGTAAAAACTGCTCGTAGAAAAGTGGAATTTTTACCAAGCCTTGCAAACCTTCTCGCCCAATCATAATCCCGACATCTAACTGGTCATTTTGCAGTTTTTTAATGATTTCGGTTGATAATAATTCCTCAATTTTCATTTTTACTTTCGGATATTTTCGCACAAAACCTGGTGCAAAACGAGGAATCAAATACGGACTTATCGTCGGAACAATCCCGATTCTTAACGTTCCCGAAAAGTCACTTTTTTCGTTTTCAATAATCTCTTGAACTCGCTTCGCTTCCCGAATCGTGCTTTTCGCTTGTTCAATGATTTTCATACCAATATCCGTTGTTAAAACTGGTTTTTTGCTCCTATCAAAAATGATAACGCCCAGTTCCTCTTCCAATTTTTTGATTTGCATACTTAAAGTCGGCTGCGTCACGAAACAATTTTTCGCAGCTTGACCAAAACCTTTATGAGTATCTACTGCCACAACGTATTCTAACTGTGTAATTGTCATTTTCTTATTGGTAGTTAGTGATTATTGATTAGTTTATTTCGAAGCCTTAGGATGATTGGTTATCACCTAAAATTCCTTATACAAGTATAAGCAAAATTGATATTATAAACCTAAAATATCATTATAACCTATATCACTTTTTTTAAAAATTTAACGTTTTGTTACTGCATTATCAATAAAATCCATACAATAGTGTGGAAAAATTACGATTTAATGATAAATTTACGATTTAGTAAACGGCAAAAAATTTATAGTTTCTACTTTAACATTACATTTGTAAAAACGTAATTAATAAAACAAATAAAACTCAATAAATATAAATGTTACTCAAAGATAAAATAGGGACAAACGAGCAAAAGTATTGGGAATATGCAGGTTATGCAATTGCCCTTTTATTTGTATTAACTTTCCTTTATTTATTTTTGAGAATTTTAGTTCCCTTAGCCGCTCCTGCTCCACCGAATTCCGTTTTTTGTGATGCAGAAGTTCGTCAAGGTGAGTACTTTTTGACGGATAAAAACACCTTTGATAATGGGAAAACACAATCTTTAGAAGAAGCACTTTCTGGTCGTTTTTCTTCTAAGGTTGATACCATTAATCGTATTGGATTTTCCTATAAAATGCGTTTTCCGAAAGAAGGTGACCGTTACAGAGTTAGTGTTTGGCGATATAAAATGAATATTGCAGGTGGTTCTTTGGTAATTGCAGCACCTGAAAAGGTGGATTTTTATAAAGAAGAAAATTTAGCGATTGAAAGTAAAAATGGTTGGGAAAAAATCGAAATTATTTTTAACGTTCCGCCCGAGAAAGGTTTGGAATATCTCAATATTTATGCCACCTCAAACACGGCTGAACCAGTTTATTTTGATGATTTATTAATACAAAAAATTGAAGCACCAAAAATCGTCAATCCGTATAATCCGCCAGTTGTTAATTTGGAAATTGGCGAAGAATGGTTGGACGAATTGAAGGTAAGACGAGCAAATGCAATTAGTACAGGCATTTTGATTGAAGAAGAAGCCGAATGGACGAAAGGGCGGATTTTGCAAGCCGATGAAGAAATTCCGTTAGATTTGCGACTAAAAGGCGACTGGCTCGATCATTTGAGAACCGATAAATGGGCTTTTCGAGTCAAAACCAAAAGTTCGTATTCTTGGAAAGGAATGCAACGTTTTACCTTAGAAACGCCTTCGGTTAAAAACTTTTTGCGAGAGTGGATTTTCCATGAATTTTTGCATCAAGAAGACATTATTGCTCCTCGTTACGATTTCGTTCGGGTGAATATTAATAATAAAAATGCAGGAATTTATGCATACGAAGAGCATTTTGACCGCCCGCTTTTAGAGTTTAATCAACGAGAAAATGGACCGATTTTAAAGTTTTCGGACGAAGCCTATTGGCTGAATCTTCGCCGTGAAATCAGCGGTTATGGCGAAAAAGGCAACCGCCAATTTATTCAAAATTTCGATGTTTCGCAGGTGCAACCGTTCGGTATGCAAATCGCTCAAACGGACGTTGAATTTACCAAAGAATTTAATATTGCCAAGGATTTAATGAATCAATATAAGTATAATCTCAGACCAGCAGACGAGATTTTTGATATTGATAAAATGGCAAAATTCTATGCGATTACAGACGTTTTACAAGCGTATCACGGCATTATTTGGCACAATCAACGTTTTTATTACAACCCAAAAACGGGAAAAATAGAACCGATAGGTTTTGACGGTTTTGGTGCGAAAATAAAATCGTGGCAAGACAAGCCTTTTATTGGCTATCAGGTTTATAATCAGGAGTTTGAGGACGATGGTTTGTATGTTAATTTGTTCAAAAACGAGGCATTTATGGAGGCGTATTTGGCGTATTTGTATAAATACACTGATTACGAATTTTTGGCAAATATTTTAGCGAATTTGGAAAGTGATTTGCGGCAGCGAGAGATGTTTATTCAGCGAGAAACGTCCAGTTATAGTTTTGATGAAAAAGATATTTTGGACAATGCTCGACACATTCGGTCCTACCTTACACCGTTCAATAATTTGAGTATTCAGGCGTATAAACAAGGTGTTCAAAGTAATGCTCAACAGGTGGCGATTACGAATTATCACAGCATTGCATTAGAAATTATTGGGTTTGGTATTAATGCAAATACTAAAAAAATTCAAGACCCACTAAAAACACCAAAGCTACTACCTATCAACCTTCCGAATCAATTGCCGAACTATATTACCTATAATGTAAGTAGAGATATTACCCACGTTTTTTATCGAATTCCGAATACAGATTCGATGTTTTTTTCCATGATTGTACCGTGGGCAAGTGCGAGAACGCAAACGCCAGAACAGGAATTATTTACTAATATTCAATTGCGGTCGAATAATATTTATACGGTTTCTAACAAAAATATTTTATTTGTAAAAGGCAATCATACGGTCAGTTCAAATATCGTGATACCGCAAGGTTACAAGGTTAATTTTCAGGCAGGAACGAAATTGAATTTTGTGAATAAAGCAATATTTATTTCTAAATCGCCAGTTTATATGCCGGGCAAATCTTCGGAAACGATTGAGATTACTTCGTCCGATAATTCGGGCAACGGTTTTTCAATTATTCAAGCCAAAGGAAAATCGCAATTGAGTTATGTTAATTTTAGTAATTTCAATACGTTGACTTATAAAGGTTGGGAATTGAGCGGCAGCGTAACGTTTTATGAAGCCGATGTTTTGATTGAAAATTGTATATTTTCTAATAATAATGCGACCAGTGCCTTGAATATCGTCCGTTCTAATTTCGATGTTTCTCGCTCGACTTTTTCCAAAAATAAACGCCAAAATATTGATGTCGCTTATAGCAACGGCACTATTGCCTATTCGATTTTTAACAATACGGGCGGTTCTGCAATTGATATTAAAAATGGAAAAATTACGATAAAAGAAGTTAGTATTATGAATACTGCCGAAAGTGCGATTATTGCAGGCGAACGCAGTATTGTCAATATCTTCGCTGCAAAAATCCAAAAAGCATCAACTGCTGTTTCCTCAAAAGATTATTCCAAAGTTTTTATTGATTTTATCGACATTAAAGATTGCCAAACAGGGTTCGCTATCTTCAAAAGTAAGCCAGAATTGGGCGGCAGCCAAATCATCGTAAAAGATTATAAGATATTCAATTACAACCGTTTACACCTCATAGATTTTGGTTCAACATTGCAATTAAAAGAAAAAATTATTAAAGGGAATTGATTTCGTTGCCAGTTCCGATTACATTGTTGCTACTTTCGATTCATTGTTTGAAACAATTAATTACAAAGAATACCTTAAATGAGGACAAAATAAGATAAAAGTATAAACAAATTTGATTATTAAAACAAAATAATTTATTATTGCAACAGTATTATTGATAATAAAATGATTTTGTATGAAAAAGCAAGCAACAAATCGTATGTACAATTATCCCGATTCGGAATTATATGTACAATGTATGGAGCATATTAGTTACGCCAAAAGGGATTTAGCGGATTTTGAAACGTATAGCTATAACGGGGAGCGTTTGGCTAAGTTTGAGGCGGCTTGTAATAAGTTTGCAGAGTTGCCTGACGATGACGAATTATTGGGCGTTCAGATGCAAATGACGGAGAAAAAGGCTGATGCGATGAATCAATTGAAGATTGCGGTTCGTAGTGTGATGACAAGGGTTGCGATGAAATATCATAATAAATCGGGGCGATACCGCCGCTTCGGAACGCAAAAAATGGGTGATATGTCTGATGCTCAATTGCTGTTTTGTGGTCGTCGTACCGTTCGTGTTGGGACGCAAATGTTGCCGTTTTTGAGTGATGTTGGTTTGACGGAGGAGAGTTTGAAAAGGGTGAACGATACGGTTATTGGCTTTGAAAATTCAATTCATATTCAAAAAGATAAGGTCAGCGATAGGGATATTATGGTCGAAAAGCGGACGGATTTGGGCAATGATTTGTACGAAGAATTAATCGTTTTGTGTAATATTGGCAAAGATGTTTGGATTGATAAAGACGGTGTGAAATACGAACAATACGTCATTTATGAAAGTAATGCCGACCAAAAACGCAAAAGACGAGAAACTTTAAAAGATGAGGCGGCGAAGGAGAAAATTCAGGCTCAAATTGATGAGGTTTTGAAAAGTTAGGGTTTCATAATTATCGCATTAGACTCATTATTTCATTGTTAATCTTTTAACGATGAAGTAATGTAGCAATGAAATAAAAGCAACAAAAATAATGAAAACAATCAACTGCAAAGGCAAATTACTCGACTTATCCACGCCTAAAATTATGGGTATTTTGAACGTTACGCCAGATTCTTTTTTTGATGGCGGACGGTATAATTCTGTTGATAATGCTTTATTTCAAGTCGAAAAAATGTTGGGGGAAGGTGCGGATATAATTGATGTTGGCGGAATGTCGTCCCGTCCTGGAGCGGAAGTAATTAGTACGGAGGAAGAGTTGAGACGAGTAATTCCTATCGTTAAGGCAATTCAAATGCGGTTTTCAGATGCGATTTTGTCGATTGACACCGTGAAAGCGGAGGTTGCGAAACAAGCGATTGAAGCAGGCGGACGTTTGGTAAATGATATTTCGGCTGGTCAATTTGATGCTCAATTGTATGAAACCGTTGCAAGGCTTAATGTTCCATATTTTTTAATGCACATGAACGGAACGCCCAAAACGATGCAACATAACCCTGAATATGATAATGTGGTTACGCACGTCACGGATTTTTTTATTCGAGAAATTGGGATTTTAAGAGCTTTGGGTGTAAAAGATATTATTTTAGACGTTGGTTTTGGTTTCGGCAAAACGATTGAACACAATTATCAATTGTTAAAAAAGCTACAAGATTTTAAGATTTTTGATTTGCCGTTATTAGTTGGCGTTTCTCGAAAATCTATGATTTATAAATTCCTTGATATTGAACCAGAATCGGCTTTGAATGCAACTTCGGCTTTGCACTTTTTGGCATTACAAAACGGTGGAAATTTATTGCGCGTACATGATGTGAAGGAAGCTAAAGAGGTCATTCAACTGTGGCAAAAAATAAACGAAGTTTAGTAAAATCAATACTTTTAAACGAAAAAAGCGATACCAGACATTAAGTCGAGTATCGCTTTTTTAATTAATTACCGCTATTTATTTAGCGGTACAGATTATTTTGAGAAATTGCTGGAACAGCGTCTTTATCTGCCTCTGTGCGGATGAAAGTCATTTTATCAAAAGAATCAAAAACAAACAGTAGCATCAAATCTACACTAATCATTTTATTTTTATTGTTCATCGTGGCAGCATTTTAATTCGTAATATTACAACATACCTATCAAAAGTTACGCCTAACTTATATTTAAGCAAAAAATATATTTTATTTAGTTATTGATTCGATTGCATTCCATTTTCCGAATTGCGATATATAAGTTACTTTTTTAACCTTGGTATTAGAAATATAAGTGAACTCCTCTTTTTTAGCCGCTTTTCCTGCTTCATCAAAGTAAATCACAGACTCGAAATCCGTAACATCATTCAATGATAAAGGAAAACCACATTTATAATCCATATCTGTTCCCGAGAATTTCGCTGTTGTCACTTCGATTCCTGATTCTGTATAGGTTGTAAATTCGTAGTTATAAAAAACTACTGTTTCGCCAAAAGCTCTATCCATTTTGTTTGCCACTGAACGCTTACATTTTGCAGCAATTTTACCATTTGGATAATAAGCCGTTTGTGTGTTTCCTTTTTGCGCCAAGCGAGTTTGACCATTTTTATAAAACTGTACTACATCTGAGCGTTGTCCAATTTCATTATTCGTATATTTCAACCAAACCTTACCATCATTATAGTAATATGTACATTCGTTCGTACCGTTGATATACTCCCGTTTTAATTGACCGTCAGCATAAAATTGTTGCTCGAATCCGTTTATGTTGCAAGGGTGAAACAAACGAATCATTTGACCATTGTCAGCAAATTCTTTAACCGTATCAACTGCGATTCCGTTTTCAAAAGTACCCTTGATTTGTACTTGACCGTTATCGTGAAGTGATTTTACAACACCATTACAAGGAGTGCTTCCACAGTTGTAAACAACTTGACCAGCTTTCTTTTGTGTCGTTGCTTCGATTGATGCGACTTTTACCTCATCATCACCCAAGTTCACTACGTTCATCGGATTAGCAATTGCTAATGTTGTGAAAAAGAATCCAATTAATAATGCTGTTAAATTTTTCATTGCTATTAAATTTTTAAAGTTTTTATTGATCAACTTACACCTATCATTAGACATAACCTATGCCAAAACCCTACCTTCAACCCCATATAATAAATAGTAATATATGTCACGAAATAGTAATTTCAATCTAAATTTCTTATTTATCCCTAAATGAAAATATATTAAAAAGTGGTTATTAATAAACACTTTTAGATTAAAAAACATGACTTTAAAAATAGTTATCCAATATTGTATGTATTTTTTTTTAGTAAAAAGTCAAATAATTGCATTTTTATATTGTCACGAATAAAAATATTTTAGATATTTTTGACCTCAGAACACACTAAAAACATCTTTTTTTTCGAAATTTTCATATAAAAAACATCTTTTTATCATTTTTGGGCAAAATTCCATCTATAAATCATCTTTCCATTCATGATCCTTTTGATGGTTTTAAACCCCATCGAATTTAATTATTCCCATTTTAAAAATACTTTCATTCTAATGCCTAAAGCTAATGATAATAGGCAATTGAGCTTATTGTCATAATTATAATTGCTATTAGGAAATACCTTAATTTGCCTTTTAATAATCATCTAAACCAAATATTATTTCGTATAACAATCCTTCGCAGCTATAGACAAGTGTACCAATATAGTCCACTAAACACGTCATAAGGAATCGTAAACAAAAGACAAAAATATTTAATAACATATTCATTATTAAACTATTGCATATTAATATAAAAATAATATGATTGCTTAAAAAGCGTTATTTAAAAAATACAATGTCACATAATTCTATTTTATAGTATAAATATATTTATCTCCCGTATTTTTAATTTTATACTCCTGTATTTGTTTAGATAGTTATCGAGATTCCTTACAAAATATTCAATACTACTACATTTTACTTAATTAGTGACTTTATATTATTAATAAAATAATATAAAATAATTTATTTATTTTAAGTATAATTATTGGTATAACCTATTTATAAGTTTTGAAGTTCATATATTCGGCTTAATGCAACATTATAAATAAGTATATTTGTGACATATATTTTAATATAAATTTGTTCAAGAAAGGCTAATTTTTCAAATTTCGCTAATTATTACCACTATGATTCAATCTAATCCATTTTGGGATAATTCTAAAAATACGACAACTTACCTAACTTTTACCGTCATAAATATTGAGTTTACGAACGTCCCTTCATATATATAAATTATTTTTTTGATTTAATTTAGCATTATCGATAGCTTTGGTCACCCGATAATGGTGATTGAATTAATTTTAATACAAACCAAATATTATTATCGTCCCGCCTTATTTTCGTTACTTCGGGAAGGTAAGTCGTCCAAAAAACGGTTTACGAAAAATCTTAAATTTTAAAACTAAAAAAAATTAAACACATGGGTCTTTTTTCATTTGTTAAAAATGCTGGTGCAAAACTCTTCGGTGGTAAGAAGAAAGAGGTCGCACCAAAAGTTGAAGAAAAAGTTGACAACGATAATAGTGCAAATGAAGCAGTGGCTGCCGCACTAAAAGCAGTCGTTTCGAGCTTGGGCTTAGAAGTTGACGCACTTAATATCAGGGTTGACGGCGATGCGGTTATAGTAAGTGGTATCGCAGCTTCTGATGAAGTTCGTGAAAAAGTAATTTTGGCAATTGGTAATGTAGAAGGAATTGCTTCTGTTGATGACCAAATGGACGTTGTGCCTTCTGATGAGGCAACTCCTCGTGGTCTTGAAGAGACTCGTTTTTACACGATTGAGAAAGGTGACACACTTTGGAAGGTGGCTCAAGATCATTACGGAAACGGTGCAAAATACCAATTTATCTTTGAAGCGAACAAGCCAATGTTAGCGCATCCTGATAAGATTTACCCAGGTCAAGTTTTACGTATTCCGTCTTTACAAGCGTAACATTTGGAGCTAAAAATTAAAAAAAGTGGATTTCAAAATTTTGGAATCCGCCTTTTTTTTGAATATTAGTTTAGTCCTGAAAGAGGCTGCTTTGCACAGAAAAACGTAATAAAAGCCATAAGAAATCAACCAACAAAATATCATTTCGATTAAGTAATTTATTAAAAATATCGCCTTCTCTTCTTTAAAAGTTTAAGAAATTAAGGCTTAAAAGGTTGGCACCTCAAAACCTATTTTATATTATCCAAATCGTCCAACAGTTCAGAAATTTCATTCAAATCCAAATCATTTTCCTTAGCTAAAAATGAAACTGAACGCGTTGCCAAACCAACAAAAAAAACGTACCATGTAGCAATTTAAATAAATTGATATTTTGCAGAAATCATCAAAAGACTGAAATATTTTCTCGCTAAAAATCCGAGACTTCCGCTATTTCGGATTTGAATAGCAAAAGTATCGTGAAATAGCCAAAATTTTAATGTGGTATTTTAATTCATAAAAGAAAAAATTAGATATAATTCTTCATTTAGGCATCAATATTTTGAGATAAAGAGTTCTGTTGATAAGATTATTAAAAAGAAAATATAATTTAGTAAAAATTGTTATATAAGGTATTAAATTCAACCATGCGAATAATGAATTATCATAAAAATATGAGTCATCTAACGTTTACACGTATCCTTATAATTGGTGTTTTTACATTTTTGTCAATCATCAGTTTTGCACAACCTGCAAATGATGATTGTGCCAATTCGATTGTCATTAGTAATCCTGTGGCATTTTGTTCGGGGTCAGGAGCACATACGACCGTTGGTGCAACGACATCTTCCACGCCTTCGCCTGCTTGCTGGTCGGCAGCTGCAATCAATGATGTTTGGTTTTCGTTTACAGCCATAGCTTCTGACGTTTCTACCGTCGTTTTGGGTGATGTAAATAACGGAAACTGGGGAACAATGCCATTTCCAGAAGTTGCGATTTACGACGATTGTGCTGCAACGGTGGAAATAGTTTGTGCGACCGATGCGACCGCAAGCGGTTCGACTCAGGCTTTCGCCAATAATTTAACCATCGGGCAGACGTATTATATCCGTGTGAGTAGCCGAATAGGAACGACCGGAACATTCCGAATCTGTGTCGATAATTATAATGCACCACCAAATCCAACTTCTGATTGTCCTATTGGCACCGTACTTTGCGATAAATCATCTTTTACCGTTCAGTCCATAGTTGGTGTAGGAACACTGACGAACGAAGTTGACCCAGCTTCTTGTATGTCGCAAGAATATGCTTCGGCTTGGTACAAATGGATTTGTGACGCACCAGGTACTTTAGCTTTTGCTTTAACGCCGAATAACCCTGACGATGATTTAGATTTTATGGTTTTTGAACTGCCAGGAGGTCTAAATGATTGCGCGAATAAAACAGAGTTGCGTTGTATGGCTTCGGGCGAAAACGTTGGTCAACCCCTTGCGAATTGGGTCGCCTGTACGGGTGCAACAGGTTTAGGTTTGAACAGTACCGACATTGTCGAAGCACCCGGTTGCGCGGCTACAGATGATAATTTTGTGGCAGCATTAAATATGGTTCCAGGAAAAACATACGCTTTGGTTGTCAATAATTTCAGTAATTCAGGAAATGGATTTTCCATTACCTGGGGCGGTACGGGAACTTTTCTGGGGCCGGAAGCTCAATTCACGGTGGATGCAGATACAATTTGTGCAGGAGAACAGGTAACTTTTACCGATGCGTCAAGTTACGCCGCAGGAACGATAACGAATTGGAGTTGGAATTTTGGACAAAACTCGACGCCCGGCGCTTCCAGTTTTCAAGGAAGTCATGACATAACTTATAACCGTCCTGGCACAAAATTCATTCGGTTACGGGCTACTGCGGATGTGGGTTGTCGAGTAACGAAAATCAAAGAAATCGTCGTAGAAGCATGTTGCGAAACTGAAAATGTGGTACAAATGTCTTCTAATATTCAAGACCTTATTTGTGCGAGAAATCAAGATGGCGCAGTCGATGTGACCGTCAATAATCCATTTACACCGCACACTTATCAATGGTCAACTGGAGCAACAACACAAGACATAATTAACCTCGGAGCGGGAACGTATATCGTAACATTTACCGATGCAATCGGCTGTGATACCGTTATTACGGCAATTATTACTTCCCCCGATTATTATACCGTTGATACTTTGCTTGACCAGCCGACTTGTGCTGGTGGACAAGATGGTAATTTGGAATTATTAGTCAGCGGAGCAGTTGCACCATATACTTATAACTGGTCGCCAGTCGCCAGCTCAACCAGTCAAATTACCAATGTACCAAATGGTTTCTATGATGTCACCGTAACCGATAATGTCGGTTGTGATACGATGATGACGTTTCGAGTTTGGGAATTAGAATTGATATTAGATAGTTTAGATGATTTTATCATTCAGCCGCTATGTTACGGTGATGCCAATGGTTCAATTACTGCCACCATTGAAAATGGAGCAGCACCTTATACGTTTGATTGGGGAAATGGTCCCATTTTACAAAACTCTTTACCAGATTTACCAACGGGAAATTATTTTTTAACCGTTACCGATAATAACCTTTGTCAAGGTCTATTCGATATTTTTCTACCACAACCAGATTCATTGGATATTTGGTTAGAAGGGTATAATATTTCTTGTTTTGATGGAAACGACGGACAAATTACCGCAAACGTCACTGGCGGCGTTGGAAATTATAGTTATAACTGGAATCTAATTGGTGGTATTGATAGCGTATTGAATAACTTAATTGCAGGTTTTTATAGCGTTTCCGTTACCGACGGCAATCTTTGTTTTATCAATGACACCATAACTTTGACACAACCAACACCTTTAGTAATAACAGGTTTTGACGTAATTGACGCAACGTGTTTTGGGTATAATGACGGACAAATTACCGTAAATGTCGCAGGTGGCACACCACTTTTTAGTTATAATATTAATTTAGATACGACTTTTCAAACGTCCAGCACGTTCAATGATTTAGTCGCAGGAACATATATCGTGAGTATTCAAGATGATTTGGGTTGTGTTTTTGAAGAAGCCGTGACCGTAAATGAACCATGGGAATATATTATTGACGCAGGAGAAGATGTGACGATAGATTTAGGACTTGTAACCGATTTATTAGCACAAGCGAATACTTTAGATTCTATTCTTTTTAATTGGTCGCCAATTGGAAGTTTAAGTTGCAATATTTGCCCGAATCCAGTTGCATTTCCAGTAAATACAACAACTTACACCGTAACGTCTACGAGTACAACCGGTTGTCCAGCAAAAGACTCTGTAACGGTTTTTATAAATGCAAACAAGCCACTTTTCGTACCAAATGCCTTTTCACCAAACGATGACGGCATCAACGATTATTTCTATGTATTTGGAAATCAAGCGATTAAGATGGTTAAAAACATGATTATTTTCGATCGTTGGGGTGGAAAAGTTTTTCAAGCTCAAAATATTCCAGCCAACGATGATCAATCTGGTTGGGACGGAAATATACGAGGAAAAGCAGCTACGCCACAAGTTTTCGTATTTTATATCGAAGTCGAATTTTTAGATGGCGATATTGTTATTGTAAAAGGAGATGTAACCATAACAAAGTAGAAAAGTCAGCAGTATAACAATAACGAAAAAGCCCCAAAGGGGCGAAATCGCCAAAACATGGCAACGCCATGTAAAAAAAAGTCAGCAGTATAACAATAACGAAAAGCCCCAAAGGGGCGAAATCACCAAAACATGGCAACGCCATGTAAAAAAAAGTCAGCAGTATAACAATAACAAAAAAGCCCCAAAGGGGCGAAATCACCAAAACATGGCAACGCCATGTAAAAAAAAGTCGCAAGCCGTATCAAAACGACCTTGCGACTTTTATTTTTTATCTAAGAAATTCTTTTTCGTTTATAAAATCGTTTGTTTGATTTAGAAATATTATGAAGTAATCTTCAACAACTTTTCTCATTTTTATTAAATCTTCTCCTGTCTTTTCCTTTCCGATTTCTACAAAAGTATCGTTTCCGTGTGCTAATTTATTTCTTAAATTCTTTATTGTGAGTAGTTCCGTGCATTTTAATCTTACAAGTGGTAAGCCGAATTTCAGACATATTTCGTTAATCTTTTTGGCATCTAAATTTCCTCCAATAGCTCCTTTATCTTTTTGACTATATGCTTCAAAATCACTAACTATAGTACTTTCACCGTCATTACCTTGTTTGGTATCCTTTACGTTAAATAAAATATCATCTTTTAGTGCATATTTCTCATGAAAATTTGTCGCTGAAAATTTTCCTACATCTTTCGAATTTTCATACTTTAGCCAAACAATTTGTAATGGGTCTATTAGTTCCGAATAATTATATTTATTATTAAAAGTGCTAAAATAGTAATTCATGGTACTTGTTATCGTGCCTTCAATTAGATTGTATAAGAGTAGAATTGAATTTGCTGCCAATATTCTCTGCAAGTTGTTACTAATATCGTAATTACCTTCGTCATTTAAGGCTTCATTAACTTTTCTATATGCTCCACCAGCATCACCAAAAATAGCTACATCTGTTACTTCCTTAATTTCTAAAGTAGAACCATCGATTTTTTCTAAAAGCCAGACAAAATTCAGATAAGTATCTATTTCATTGAGTTTGTCATTAAACTCTTCAATAACATCATCCACTTGCTAATAATTTATTTTTAACAAAATCAATTCTATTATTCAAATTCGTTATTGTGTTAGTTGAACTTCCACCTATGGTTTTCAAGAATACCTCTGTACCTACCCAATCTGTATTTTCTACTTTTAAATCCGGTTTTTCTTGTAATGCAAAATAAATTCCTAATGCAATTGCTTCAAATCTACCTCTCGGTGTTTTATTGTGATGTCCTGCTTGTAGAAAACCATTTTCAAAATTTTCTTTAACAAACTCTAAAACATCAGTTAATCGTTTTTCATATTCTTTTTCAGTATTGAAGTTATCTTTTTTATCTTTTACATATTCATTTAAAAAATCGTTTACATTACCCTTATAGTTTTCTCTATTATCTGAATAAGCGTAAAATCTTAATACTAATTCTTGTGGTTCTCTTCTCTTTTCTGCCATTTCAGTAAAAGCAGTAGTAGATTTAAAAAGTTCTGTTTTTGTCATTTTGTCAAGAAAATCTAAGAATTCACTTTGGTAGATTCCTCTTCTTGTTTCCATATCATTTAGTAGCTTACTACCTGTATTTATTCTTTCAAATATCATGAACCTCGTGTCTTCGTCACTTTTATCAGATAACACAATCATACGTAAACTTACGCCACGGAATTTTCTTTGTCTTGCAGAAGAGAAATCTTCATAAGACATTCCATTTGCTTCTGTAAGAATTTCTAATTTATCTAATTTCAATTTGTTAGACATAAATTTGTCTAAGGTTCTAATTCTTTGTGAACCATCTATAATTTCTAATCTACCGTCTTCTCCTTCTGCTGTAAATATATAAGGAATAGGTAAGCCTAATAAAACAGACTCAATGAACTTAGATTGCCTTTCAACGTCCCAAACAAAATCCCTTTGATAAGTCGGAATAAAAATTTCATTTTCTTCCTTATCAATTCCATCAAGGTATTTATAAACAATAACCTCAACAGGATATTCTCTTGTATTATAATCTACTGTTTTCTGCTTTTCTTTAATTTGTCGGTCAACAATTTTTTGTGGTTCAATTTCTAATACATTATTCATAGTATCATATTTTATAGAAAAATTAAAACATTAAAATAAAAATTAAAAGCGAATAATCTTCTAAAAAGTTCTAAAAGATTATTCACTTTAACGGTCTGACGACGAAGCTATCTAACTCTGGACTTCTCAAGTTCTAAATATGCAAAGCACGATCCTGCGTAGCAGCCAAAGCCGCTTCCTTAAACGCCTCCGCATAAGTCGGATGAGCGTGACTTGCTCTTGCAATATCTTCCGCTGATGCTCTGAATTCCATTGCAATTACAGCTTCCGCAATCAAATCTGCTACACGAGGGCCAACCATGTGGACACCCAAAATTTCGTCCGTTTCTTTATGTGCCAAAACCTTAACAAAACCTTCCATATCCATACTCGCTCTCGCACGACCCAACGCACTCATCGGGAATTTTCCAGTTTTGAAAGGAATGCCAGCTTCCTTCAATTCCTCTTCCAAATAACCCACACCCGAAACTTCAGGCCAAGTATAAACGACGCCAGGAATCAATTTATAATTAATATGTGGCTTTTGACCAGCGATAATTTCCGCAACCAAAACCCCTTCTTCCTCTGCTTTGTGTGCCAACATCGCCCCTTTAATAACGTCACCAAGCGCGTAAACACCTTTAGCCGATGTTTGCAAATACTCATCAACTTCGATTCTTCCTCTATCGTCCATTTTTACACCGATATTCTCCAAACCTAAATTCCCAGTATAAGGCTTGCGCCCAATAGAAACCAAGCAATAGTCCGCTTTGATTTCTAATTCTGTATCTTTTGTACGGTGTTTCGCTTTCAAAGTCGCAGAATTTCCGTCCGTTGTCACTTCCGTAACCGCATGACTTAAATGGAATTTTACACCCATTTTTTTCATAGATTTCATCAATTCCTTCGCAGCGTCCTTATCCATACCCGGAATAATTCTATCCAAATATTCCACAACCTGAACTTTCGTACCCAAACGAGCATAAACCGAACCCAATTCCATACCGATAACACCGCCACCGATAACCGTCATTGTTTCCGGAACCGCTTGTATTTGCAATGCTTCCGTAGAAGAAATAATACGATTGCCATCGAAATTTGACCAAGCAGGCGTAATCGCCTCCGAGCCAGTCGCAATAATAACATTATCCGATTCCAACAACGTTTCCGTTCCGTCCTCAGCCGTTACTTTCACCGTATTTGCATCCACAAAAGAACCAAACCCGTTATGAACATCAATTTTATTTTTATTCATTAAAAACGAAATTCCACCAACCGTTTTTTCAACAACTTCATTTTTGCGTTTAATCATTTGCGGCATATTCACCGAAAGATCAGACATATCGATTCCGTGTTCTTTGAACCGTTTTGTTGCCAAATAATAATGTTCAGAAGAATCCAACAAAGCCTTTGAAGGAATACAACCGACATTTAAGCAAGTTCCGCCCAATGATTTTTTCTCAATAATCGCAACTTTGAAACCCAACTGAGCAGCACGAATCGCTGCAACATAACCTCCAGGGCCTGAACCGATAACCGTTACATCGTATTTCATAATTATTTTTTAATTGAGGTTTTAAGGTGTTTGAATATTTAGCCAGACGACCTTAATACCCAAATATCTTGAAACTAAAACACCTAAATACCTTTATATAAGCAAGTTTTGAATAATTAACTGTTTGTAAATTTACCGCAAAGGTACAAAATGAAAAGAAGGAAAAAAGGAAAAATCAACTGAAAATATATAGTAACTTATATATGTCATTTGGAAAACCCTAAAAGGGATAAATAGGAGTAGTGCGACAAGTCAAAAGTTTTTGATAGTTAAAAGATTGGCAATTAGACGGTCGACTTAAAGTTGCCAAGGGCAATACTCAAGTCCAAGATTGGAAGACACTTGCTCAAAAATTATCAAGAATTTTTGAGCAAGTGCAGTAGCCAGGGGTTGTACCTATAGAATTAGCACAAAAAAAAAGAGGCGACGCTTTATGCGTCACCTCAGCCCTAACCAAATAAAACCAAATTATGAATTTATATATCTTATCGTCTATTGTGTAACTTTGAATTGTAACGAACCTTAACCACAACGACTCTATTTTTAATTTATGTACAAATAACCTTTCCTATGCTATTTAATTACCCTTTAAACGAACGCAACAACTAAATTGTTTACCAAGTATTCGTTTATTAATTAATTAGAATGCAAATATATGTCAATTCTAATGACTAAACAAACTATTGAAAATAGCTACTTATTTTTATAATCCAAACGCTCTTCCATTTGGACATCTTTGAATTATCTAATTTAGAAACCAATCGGTCTTTAAAAATTTTATTCTGTCTTTGTTACCAATGTAGAATTATATTTCACAATTTTTTTTTGTCATTTTTTTGTCAAGTCAAATTATTTTATATTTACAATATCCTATTTTGAAATCTTCTTATGCTACATTACATTCACCAAAAGATTATTAATACGTAGTTTACACAAAATCACTTTTTACATTGATAAAAAATATGAAAAAAATAATTTTATTTAGCTTATTAATTTCTACAATAAGCAATATTCAAGCTCAAAATGACACAGACGCTTTCAAAATAAAAGATATTTATAGCGAAACCCTAACCAAAAGTCAGGCTTATCCGTGGCTTTATTCCTTAACAACTAACATCGGCGGTAGAATTAGTGGCTCGCCCGAAGCGATGGCAGCCGTTGAATATACTCGACAAATGCTCGATACTTTGGGCCTGGATTCTGTTTGGATTCAGCCGTGTTACGTGCCGCATTGGGAAAGAGGCGATAAAGAGCAGGCTCGAATCGTCAATTCTAAAACGATGGGAACCGTTGATTTGACGATTTTGGCATTGGGCAATTCCGTTGGAACGGGAAATAACGGCATAACTGCCGAAGTTATCGAAGTCCAAAGTTTGGACGAAGTAGAGGCATTAGGACGAGAAAAAATCAAAGGCAAAATCGTTTTCTTTAATCGCCCAGCCGATATCACGCAAGTCAACACTTTCGCAGCCTATGGCGGAGCAGTTGACCAGCGAGTTCATGGGCCGGCAATCGCTGCCAATTTTGGAGCGGTCGGAGCAATTATTCGTTCCGCAACCACATCTTTAGATGACATACCGCACACGGGCGTTACCGTCGATAGTCGTTACAATAAAGGCATAAAGGAAATTCCATCAATTGGCGTAAGTACGATTGATGCCGATTTATTAAGTCGAATTTTGAAACAAGAAAAAAGCGTCAATCTTTATTTTAGAACGACTTGCGCCATGATGGGCGATAAATTATCCTACAATGTTATCGGTGAAATAAAAGGGAGCGAATTACCAAACGAAATCATTTTGGTTGGCGGACATTTGGATTCTTGGGACGTTGGTCAAGGTGCACACGATGACGGCACGGGAGTCGTCCACGCTATGGCGACGTTGCAAATGATGAAAGTGATGAATTATCAACCTAAAAGAACGATTCGTTGTGTTTTATTTATGAATGAAGAAAACGGACAACAAGGTTCGACGGCTTACGCCAAAGCTTCAAACAAAAATAACGAATTTCACTTAGCTGCGATAGAATCCGATAAAGGCGGCTTTACGCCAAGAGGTTTTGGTTGCGAAGCAGATTCCGACGTATTTCCAGAGCGTTTTGCAAAATTCAAGAAATTTGAAGAATTACTAAGTCCTTACGGTTTGGATTTGTCAAAAGGCGGAAGCGGTGCGGACATTTCCAGATTAAAAAGTCAAAAAGGTTTATTAATCGGTTTAATTCCCGATTCTCAACGCTATTTCGATGTTCATCATACTGCAAGTGATAATATTGAAAATGTGAATAAAAGAGAATTAGACATGGGCGTTGCCGCAATTTTCTCATTGGTTTATTTGATTGACCAGTACGGGTTATAATTATTAACGGTTAATTATTTGACGCTCTTTCGTAAACGACTCTGCTCAAAAATTGTGAAGTGTTTGTAGCACGGGTATTCGGTAGTTGGACGGTTTTCTCACCACTCTGGAGATTGGTGCTACGTTTTTGGACAAAAAAAAACCACTTCATAAATGAAGTGGCAAAAAAAAAATGGTAGCCCGTAGGGGAATCGAACCCCTGTTACCAGGATGAAAACCTGGCGTCCTAACCCCTAGACGAACGGGCCTTTTTATCAAAAAAGAATCCCGAGTAATCGGAACAAGTTGTGGAATTATGAATTAGTAATTAAAAAAAATAATAATTCATCTTGTAAAATTTTTAATTAGTCATTCCTAATTTCTAATTAAAATAGTAGCCCGTAGGGGAATCGAACCCCTGTTACCAGGATGAAAACCTGGCGTCCTAACCCCTAGACGAACGGGCCTTTTTATTTTAGAAATGCAAAAGTAGTAACTTTTTATTACTTTCAGTATATTAATCTTAAATTTATTTAGTAATATTATTTTTATTAGAAATTTATTTATGAAATTTCTAATAAGTTACTCCTAAACTTATCCCGAAACGTCGGGATTTCTAATTAACAATAGTAGCCCGTAGGGGAATCGAACCCCTGTTACCAGGATGAAAACCTGGCGTCCTAACCCCTAGACGAACGGGCCTTCTTGATTAAGGTAAACTCAATATTAAATCTACTGAATTTTTGCTACTCTAAATACTTTATTTTTAAAGAAAGGTTCAATTAGAAATACATTTTCTTTAACTTTGTGCTCCTTTTCAGAGGGTTACTTTTAACCCTTATTTAAAAAGAAGGGCAAAGATAATTTGATTTTTGATATTTCCAAAAAACTTAAAATAAGTTTTCAAAAATTGTTTTTATCCGAACTATTATTTACTTTAGCAGACGATTTACCTTAGTGTCATAAAGACACTTAATTTTAACTAAATATTTTGTCACGCAACCTGCAACAAGCAGGGCAAAAAAAACACAAATTATGGCAAAGAAAGTAGCTATTAACGGCTTTGGACGAATTGGTCGTCTTACTTTTCGTAACTTACTACAAAATCCTGATGTAGAAGTAGTTGCAATTAATGACTTAACAGATAATGCTACGTTAGCACATTTATTAAAGTATGACTCAACGCAAGGTATCTTCGCTGGTACGGTTGATTATACTGCTGATTCAATTATTGTTAATGGAAAATCAATTCACGCATCAGCAGAACGCAATCCTGCGGCTTTGCCTTGGGGAGAAATGGGTGTTGATGTCGTATTAGAATGTACTGGTATCTTTAGAGATAAAGTAAAAGCTGGTTTACATTTAGAGGCTGGTGCAAAGAAAGTGGTTATTTCTGCTCCTGGAAAAGGTGACGGTATTCAAACGATTGTTTTAGGTGTAAATGATGACACTTTAGATACGAATAATACAATTTTCTCTAATGCTTCATGTACAACAAACTGTTTATCACCTTTAGTAAAAGTTATCGTTGATAACTGGGGATTGGTACAGGGTACAATGACAACAACTCACGCTTATACTGGTGACCAAATGCTTTTGGACGGCCCACACCCTGACTTGCGTCGCGCAAGAGCAGCGGCAGTGAATATCGTTCCAACTTCAACTGGTGCTGCTGAAGCGGTAGGAAAAGTTATTCCTTCTGTTGCAGGTAAAATTATGGCAATGGCTGTCCGTGTTCCTGTTCCGACTGGTTCAATGACAGAATTAACTGTAATTACAGATAAAGCAGTGACTGCTGAAGAAGCAAATGCTATCTTCAAAGAGTATGCTGACGGACCTTTCAAAGGTGTTATGGAATTTTCAACTGCTCCTTTAGTTTCTTCTGATATCATTGGTAACGAACACTCTTGTATCTTCGATTCAGGTTTGACTTTGGCTGATGGTAACTTATTGAAAGTTGTTGGTTGGTATGATAACGAAGCTGGTTATTCAGCTCGTTTGGCAGAATTAACTGCAAGAGTTTAAATCACACCATAATAAATTCAGGGGTCGGATGCTTTTAAAGCGTTCGACCCCTTTCAATTTAAGATAAAAATTATGAATTTTCAAGATAAAAAAGTATTGGTTCGAGTTGATTTTAATGTGCCTTTAGATGGCGATTACAAAATCACGGACGATACACGGATACAAGCCGCTTTACCAACGATTCAACAATTATTGAGTAATGGAAATGCTGTGATTTTGATGTCGCATTTGGGTCGTCCTTTAAAGAAATTAAAAGACGATGGCACTGTTGATGTTGAAAAATTCACGTTGCGTCATATTGTCGCTTATTTGTCCGAGGTTTTAGGACTTAAAGTGAAATTTGCTACGGATTGTGGTGGTGCGGAATCTCAGGCTTTGGCTACTGCTTTGAAATCGGGTGAGGTGCTTTTGTTAGAAAATACTCGTTTCAACGTCGGTGAGAAAAAAGGTGATGAGGTTTTCGCCAAAACATTGGCAGATTTAGCGGATTGTTATGTGAATGATGCTTTCGGAACGGCTCACCGTGCGCACGCTTCGACGACGACGGTTGCTCAATTCTTCTCAAAAACTGAAAAATATTTCGGTCTTTTGATGGATAAGGAATTGGCAAACGGCAACAAAGTTTTGAATAATCCGGAACGTCCTTTAACGGCAATCGTTGGTGGTGCAAAGGTTTCTGATAAGATTTTATTGTTAGACCGTTTATTGGATTTTGCGAATAATTTAATCGTTGGTGGCGGAATGGCCTATACATTTATGAAAGCTCAAGGTGGCACGATTGGCGGTTCACTTTGCGAAGAAGATAAGTTGGATTTGGCGAATGAATTATTGGCGAAAGCCAAAGCAAAAGGCGTAAATCTTTATTTGCCAGTCGATTCTGTCGTAGCGGATAAATTTGCCGCTGGTGCAAATACGAAAGTTCAGCCGAGTAACGCTATTTCTGATGGTTGGTTAGGTTTGGACATTGGAGAACAAGCTGTTGCAACGTTTGCAGATGTTATCAAAAATTCTAAAACTATTCTTTGGAATGGTCCAATGGGCGTTTTTGAAATGGAGGCTTTCGCCAATGGTACAAAATCAATCGCACTTGCAGTGGCAGACGCTACGGCAAACGGTGCTTTTTCATTAGTTGGTGGTGGCGACTCGGTTGCAGCCGTTAAAATGATGAAATTAGACGAACAAGTTTCTTTCGTTTCAACCGGCGGTGGTGCGATGTTGGAATTTTTGGAAGGTAAAACTTTGCCAGGTGTTGCTGCGATTTTGGATTAAATTTTATACGTTTTTTATTGTTATAAAAAAAGGCTTTCTCAAACGTTTGAGAAAGCCTTTTTTGAAAATGGTACGTCTTTAATTCCTATTTAAAAAGATGTTGCACCAGTTTTGGACGAACTTGAAAATGAAGGTTTAGAGATTGTCCGAATGGAAATTGATATTTTAAAACCAACAAAAACGACTTTTCAAACGCTTCATTCTGATTGCACTCAAAGAATTGCAGTTATTAGCGATTATCGTTTTGCGAATTTAGATATTAAGGTTTATCAACAAGTTGACGAGAATTAGCAGTTGATTAAGTTTTCATTTTAGGTCGTCACTGAGGAGTGTTACAAAGAGATAATTTATAATAAATAAAGGCTTTTTCGTATTTAGGAGAAGCCTTTTATTATTTTTGTATTGGATCTTTCATAAAAAACGAATAATGACTAACTCAAAGTATTTTGGAACTTATATAGAACGAAATTTCAAAACAACAAAGCAAGCATTCTTGAAGGCATTCAAAGATGCTGGTGTTGATATTACAACAGAACAATGGGTAATTTTAGACTTATTGGTTCAAGAAGATGGTGTTTCGCAAACACATTTAGGAACGGCAAGTCTCAAAGACGCACCGACGACTTCTCGAATTATTGATTTAATGTGTAAAAAGGGTTTTGCCGAAAGGCGAAGTGTGGAAAATGATCGTCGAAAATATCATATTTATCTAACTGCAAAAGGACGAGCAATTCACGAACAATTGTTGCCAATTGTTTTGAATCTTAGAGAAGTTGGTTGGGGAGGTTTAGATGAAAAAGATTATTTAAATTTTCTTCGGATTATGAATCAAATTTATGCAAATTTTTCAAAATTGGAAAAGTGATTTTATTGTTTCCACAGAGACAAAGGGGAATATTCGGTAAGTTGAACATTCCCTTTTTTATTTTTTCAGTAATGGCTATTACTACATTAGAATGATTAACACCTAATATTTAGTTAAAAATTATCTCAAAATAACCATTTTACCAAAGCCATTTTTGAAATAATCACTTGTTCCTGTATTAAAACTTTCATAAACTTCATCGATTGCCGATTTCAAATTGACACGGTATAAATACACACCGTTTGCCAACGGACTACCGAAGTCATCTGTTCCGTCCCAAGTATATTCTGTACGATTTAGACCGATATGAATATCACCTAATTCTGCTTTTGTAATCGTTTTAATAATCTTTCCAGAAACCGTCATAATTGAAATATTCATCGCCTCTGGCAACTCACTTCCTGTCAAAGTAAAGACAAATTGTGTAGAAGTTGAAAACGGATTTGGATAATTCAATACATTGGAAATCATCGACTTAGTAATGACTTCAAAGTCAATTTTGTATTGATTCGCACCCGAAAGATTATTCGACGCATCTTTTGATTTTACTTGTAATTGATAAATACCATCTTCCAAAAACTCGGGTAAAAATTCAATTTCCGCCTTATTTTTATTTTCCAAATCTGCATTATCCGCGGGTCGAAAAGCGACGATTTGATTATCCACATAAAAGCGTCTCAACGCTCCCGAAGGATAGCGAACGTAC
>Ga0306865_1000291_pt1 | contig 23991 bp, 38 predicted proteins | sample AntRauTorckE5431_FD_190441 | JGI IMG/M metagenome (GOLD analysis project Ga0306865, IMG submission 190441) | Saline lake microbial communities from Rauer Islands, Antarctica - Metagenome Torckler E5 #431 (v2) (version 2) | ecosystem: Environmental > Aquatic > Non-marine Saline and Alkaline >... | reverse complement strand
GACTCAAATTATCACCACTCGACTAAAAAGTTATCTATGTTTTTTATATTTGACGTATTTTTTAACGAAAACGTAGGTAAATGGATTCAAAAAACCATGTAATGGCAATTGGAAATGAAATATCAGCTAAGCTGAATGAAAAAAGTTTAACGCAAAAATATTTAGCAGAGATTATTTGTGAAAAATTTCCATTAAAAGATGATGGAAGTGAAAGACACATTTTAACTACAATAAATCATATCTCAAGGTTAGTTAGAGGGAAAGCGTTTCATGTAGATACTTTTAATAAGGTTATTGAGATTTTGGAAGTTGAAATAAGGTTTAATAATATTACCAATAGCGTTTAAATACTATTAATAGTGCAAATACACTATTAATTATTAGGAATTAAGAATAATATCAATTATCATTGTGTTAGCTTTTCATCTATAACTAATACAATATGAATCTCGAAGAAAGTATTTTTTGTTTAGCAATGGCGGTATATGTGAAGAAATACCCTATTGACACCATGACACCAGAGCAATTTATTAAGCGTTCTGTTGGTAGTTTGACGACCAATATGCTCAAAGAAAAAACCGATAATGGAGAAATCGGTTTTGAAAAGGAAAACGATAAAATTCGTTATTTACCACTCCACCTTGTTGCCTACAATATTAAGCAACTATTTGACTTTTAGAAAAGACTGTTACTTATTAAAATTCCTAAATTATTGCATTATGCACAATTTAAACTTACCTGTGTATATTGTACAGGGAATAGGAAAACAAGTCATTCAACGTTGGACAATTAATAAGCAAAATATGCTTCAAAATTGGGGTGAATTATTGAGGAAACGAATACAGACCAATTTTTTTAAAGATGGCTAATTGTAAACAAACTAAAAAATATCACGAAAGGAGGTTGGTGATGATAGAAATCGATGTGAATTTTAATTACTCCTGCTCCATCAGGAAGTTATCTACGTTTTTTAGATTTGACGGATTTTTCAACGAAAAATGTAGGTAAATGGATGTAAAAACCGTGCAATGGCAATTGGAAGTGAAATATCAGCTAGGCTGAATGAAAAAAGTTTAACACAAAAAGATTTAGCGGAAAATATTTGTGAAACATTTCCATTAAGGGATGATGGAAATGAAAGACATATTTTAACTACCAAAAATCATATTTCAAGATTAATCAGAGGGAAAGCGTTTCATATAGATACTTTTAACAAGATTATTGAAATTTTGGAAATCGAAATAAGGTTTAGCAACATTGTAAATAGTGTTTAAGTATTATAAAATATTAAGGATTAGGAATAATATCAATTATCATTATGCTAGTTTTTTATCTACAACTAACACAATATGAATCTCGAAGAAAGTATTTTTTATTTATCAATGGCGGTATATGTAAAGAAATACCCTATTGATACCATGACACCAGAGCAATTTATTAGGCGTTCTGTTGGTAGCTTGACGACCAACGTGCTCAAATAGAAAACCAATAGTGGAGAAATCGGTTTTGAAAAAGAAAATGATAAAATTCGTTACTTGCCGCTCCACCTTGTTGCCTATAATATTAAGCAACTATTTGACTTTTAGAAAAGACTGCTATTTATTAAAGTTCCTAAATTATTGCATCATGCACAATCTAAACTTCCCTGTATGTATCGTACAGGGAACAGGAAAACGAATCGTTCAACATTGGACGATTCGTAAACTGTTACAAAAAATCAGCATTCCATCGGATGTTGACACCGAATTTAGCGATAAGGTCGCACGTTGGGCAAAAGAGTATAAAGATGGTTACGCAAGATTAAAAAACGATTATAATTCCGACCTCAAAGGTTTTATAATTGGCAATTTCTATGAGCGTAGAGATACTGCTATTCGGGAGTATGTTCCATTAATGGTTTTTGATATTGATGGTATCAGTAATTCGGATAGTCTTTATACATTGTTAAGCGATTGTGCGAACGTTCCTCATATCTTCGCTGCTTTTCCATACCCATCAAAAAAGGGATTACGAATACTTATTTGGACGAATAGTACCTTAGAAACCCATAAGCGATATTATGCCGCATTGGCAGAATATTTAGCCACTAATTTCAATATCACGACTCGCAAAAAAGCAGTCTATGAGTTAAAAATAGCAGGAATCCCAGATGTTGAACACAAAAACAAACTAAAGCATATAGAACATATTGATACTTCTACAAGTGCAATTTCTAATATGTTCTATTTTACTGCCCAAAAAGATGCTTTTTATGTGAATAATGAAAGCGAAGTTTGGACAACCTTACCACCATTATCAAGACCAGTTGCGAAGGCAAGAATTAGCCACACTCACAATTATGGCGACGGACTTCCAATAATTACAAAGTTAGAATTAATCAATGCGATAATCGAAAATAGAAATGAAAGTAGAAATAATTCGGTTTTTCAGTTTTGCCGATTAGCAAGTGAGTATAAAATAAGTTTTGAAGATGCTTATGCGTATTGCCAAAAATGGATTGATAACGAACCACCAGTATTTGGATTTGATGAATGTAAAAAATCTGCTCAAAGTGGTTATAAGAAAAATAGTGAAACATACTTAGATAAACAGTTAATTAAATACGTTCAGACAGTCATCGGTAAGGATAAAGCATCAGCGATCATTGCACGATACAAGCTACCATCGAAGTCTAAAGATATTGGAATCGGTCACTTCAGAGTTTGGGCGTTATTATCGAAACCAAGTCAGCGGGAACATAATAAACGCATTAATGAGAAGCGTCACCGAGAAAAGAAAGAAAAGGGATATTTTCCGAATATTACCTTATTTTCAAAGCCCGATAAAAACTTTTTTTCTCAAATAAATCTCATTTTTGGTAAAATATCAGAATATAAAGATTTTTTTGATAGAAAATTTGCCTATCGGTTATCGGTTACTAAACTTCGATTGCAGGATAAAGACGATATAAATAATATATATTTCGAGTTCCGCTTATCAGGAAAGATAACGATGGTAAATGACCATGGGTTGAAAAATAAATTGATTGAAGAAGGTATTATTGATATTGATGCTAATAACGATTTGTGGTTTACCCACTTCGTTCATCATAAAACTAAAAATCAGGAGCAGAAAACCACAGCGGCATAAAGAAAACCTCAAATGGCAAATGCAATTACAAAAGCGATTATAATCAATCTTGAAGAAAACTTCACTTACCAAAGTGATGACTTCATCTTCAAGTCGAACGTGGATTTATCAGAAGGCGTAGAAGTTCGCCTAAAGGCTATGGAAATATGGGATTCAGGTAAGCAAATTAAGGCAATTGCTTGTTTCTCCGAATACTTTTTTATTGCTATTTATCCGCAATTAACCACTTTTATCGGTATGGATAATGTAGATTTCAAATTCACAATTAAAAAAATTAATTAATTATTAACTTTTATGAAGACTGCTAAAATGAAAAAAGTACTATTAATTTGCCTACTAATGATTGTAGGCTTGGTAGCGTATGCACAAAAAACGGTAATCGTTATCGAACCACTAAACGTTGGCGACAGCATTTTTATTTATGATTTTAATTGTAATTGTAAATTCCAGTTGCCAGAAGTTACGGATACTACGCTATTGCAAAACCGAATCAAACTTGCGACAGATGGTATAAATGAATTTGAAAAACTTTTTGCCAAAACGAAAAGTCTGTATCATTTGGAGCGAAAAGAATTTTGGAAAAAACAGTTAGTCCTTTTTGAGGAAAAATTAGCAAAACAAAAAGCAATTTTTGAGCGAGATTAAAACAGCGTTTAGTATTGAAATGAAAGTCCTTTAAACTTCGGTTTGGAGGACTTTTTTTATTTTTAAGAATGACTCATTCCCTATTTTCAATTATTGAAACTGTTTAATTATTGGCGTTTCAGGTGAAACTGATTTTAAATAGGAGCATGATTTTTTGAAACTGGTTTTCATTTGAAACTGGAAAGTTGAGGGTTAGTTTCAAGTGAAACTGTTTTTTAGTTTTCGATAGGTTTTCTTGAAACTGAAATTATAGTTGAAACTGAAAAGATGAAATTGCAGTTTCAACTGAAATTACTTTTGATTATTTCTTAAAAATGTGAATTTATTTTCCTAATTTTGGTAAAAATTCTACAAAAATAGATTTTAATTGAAACTGTTTTTATTTATTGCTGAAACTGTTTTTTTAAGTCAGTTTCAGGTATTTTTAATTTAAAAATTAACTTTTATGAGTACGACTGCTATCGTTCCGACTACAAGTGTTTGGTCGGTTATTTTCAGAAGAAAAAAGTCTATTGCAGACTTTTATAAAGACAAGTTTAAAGGCGTTACTGATTTAGAATTCAAAAAGGATTATTTAGATTTTACCTTTTGGATTTATGAGATATTGACTAAGAAATTCCTATCTCCGATAGGTTTTCTGTTTGATGCCTTTGTGTTGGGGTTGATTATTTTCTCTTATATTGCAAGTTGGGATGTCTTCAATATCTACACTTCCGCAGGTATTTCGAGCCTGATAGGTATCTTAGGTGGATTAGGCATTCAAGTTTTCATCCACAAGGCTGGTTCACGGTTTTTGACTGACTTAATCGGTCGATCTTGGTGGTATTCGTTCAGGTATTTTATTATGACCTTACTGACAGGATTAATGTTTATAGGTGGTATAAAAGCTACGTTATACCTAACTAATGTAGGTTTACCAGCTTCGGGTGGCGAAGTGTTGGAGTACTTGAATCCATTGGAAGATTTTGATGATAATGAAAAGGAAATTCAAAAAAGGTATAATTCTGAAACGAATAGGTTTGTCGTTGCAAGGGATAATGAAATTGAGCTTGCAGTAGGCGACAAAATCGACCAATTAGAAGCCAATGAGGGTGAAATAACGGCTATTTCTAATAAGAAAACCCGACTAACTAAAGAATATAACAGTTGGTTAAAAAATGGTAAAAGTGCGGCTACTTTTAATTGGACAAACCGAATATTTATTGGTGTCGTCCAACAAAGAGCCTGTACGGCTGACGTAAAAACAGCAAGTCTAAGAAAAGCAAATACCGCACTTCGTAAAGAAATTAATGATGCGAAGCATACGATAAACGCTAAGTATCAAGAGGATATAGATGGCAGCGAAACTCGTAAAAAGGAAAAATTAGAGGACAACGATGCTGATGAGGACAAGAATGAAGATGTTCGTGCAGCGATGATAGGCATTGCGGTAGATAGTAATATTGGCATCAATCTAATTGCTGCATTTTTGTTATTCTTAGAGCGTTTTTTCATTGTAGCAGGTGCAACACCAGCAAAATATGAAAACCTACTTGATGGTGATAAAAAATGGTCGCCTAACGGCATATTCAAATATATTTTTGGGTTTCAATGGATATTAGGTCGCTATACCCTACTGACAGCGATATATAATATTTATCGGAAATCGGAAATATTTGTTAGTGAGGTGAATAAAAAAGAAATTAATGAAGCTAAACAGTTTAAAGCTGAATCAAAATCTAAATTGGCTGAAAAGCAAACAGAAATTGACCAATTAAAAGCGGAATCTGTAGCAAGGGTAAAAGCGAAACGATTAGATGCAGAAGTGGCAGCGAGGAAAGAAGCGGAAGCCGCAATTTCGTTAGAAAATACTGCCCCTACTCTACCTCAGAAAGAAAGCAGTACTAATTTGGCAGCACGTTTAAGGAATTTAGCGGAAAAGGCGGCAAGGTTAAAACAAGAAACAGCTAAAGCGGATAAAGCACTAATTGAAACTGAAAATATTGAAGCTGAAACTGAAAACCTTGAAAATGAAGATGAAACCCTTGAAAATGAAACGTTAGAACAGTTTCAAGAAAGCGATAGGGGGGAAGGAAAACTACCGTTTGAAGACAAAACTGAAACTTTCCCTGAAAGAGAGGACTTGGCGGCAGAGCCTGAAAATATGTTTGAGTGGGATTTGGAAAAACCAGTTTCAAGTGAAACTGAAAAATCAAAGAAAACAGTTTCAGATGAAACTGGAGCGTCAAAGGGTTTTCCTTCGCCTGAAACTGGAAAACAAAAAAAAAGGGTTTCATTGAAAATCTTATCAAATAAATTAGAAGACGCAAACAGGGTAGGCGATGAAATGGATGCACTTAGTAATAATTTAGGATTGCGTAGAAAAATTTATATTCGCTCAGACGGAAGTATCAATAAAAAAGATTATCGGTCATTGGCACAAAAAGGATATAATCTAAGAAGACCGCTTTTGTCGAATGATAAGGAAAGGGTAAGAACAGCTAAAGTTCAATTAAGTGAGTTGATTGAATTATTTAGTTGCTTAGGTTATAAAACAATTTATAATGACGAGGTTTTTTCAATTAAAGATAAGTACGGAAAACCGTCTTTGGGATTAGAGTTTGACCCGATATTTTTTGGAACGTACATTCAAGCTTCCGATAAATTACAAATAGAAGAAGTATGACAAGGTTAACGGTTTTATTTGGCGAGAGTGAAAACGGAATAATTATTCAATTATTTGATGGTAAGAATAGTTATTCCGTTCCTACCGAATTTTTAAATATCGCATTACGGTATAAATTGAGAAGCGATATTGAAAAATATTTAAGAGCGAATTTTAAAAGCATAAAAGTAGCTGCATCAATCAAAGTTAAATCGCAGAAAGGAAGAAAGTCTAGTCTTGAAAGGTACCAGGCTGATTTAGAAATTGAAATAGATGCCTTTTTTGATTTTGGTACGATTTAGTGAAAATTATTAATAATAAGTCAAAAGGTCGCATTTTCAAAATGCGACCTTCTTTTTTTTAACCCATTTAAAATACGTCAAATAGACAAAGAATTAACCCAAATTAATCTATTTACGCCTTTCGCTTACAAAGTACGGTTGTGGTCATTGATATATAAAATAAATTGCGGTCTAAAAGAATTCCTTACGCAATTAGTGTTGAGGGTTAATTTACTCATTTAAAATATTGTAAACAATGGAGAATATAATCTCTAGAACTACGTCCAAAATCGCAAAAGGACTTGAAGAGTGGGCTGGTGGACAATCTATGAATAAGCAATACATGGAAAAATTGCAAAACGTTCGGAGTCAAAGAGGTGTCCAAAATCGCCAATCTACTCAGGTAGCGGCTAAGATTGCTCAAACAGGTGCAGCGCTACCTGATAATTTTTCGAGTATCAAAACACCTTCTTCTATCAAGATTCAGATTGATACATCCAACGAAACTGGCGATACACGGATTTTGTTAGGAAAAGGAGAGCGTTTCTTTGATGAAATTGACCCGACTTGGGTGGCGAATAAGTCTGTTATTCAAAATATTGGTGATTATGACCGTTTCTTGGATGCGATGACGACCGATACTTTAGAATTCGATATGCTTGTGTTAAAAGCATTGCCAACGAATTCTACGGATTCGGCTAACGCTGATGCACAGCTTGATGAAGCTATTGTTGTTCACCAGTTTGGTATGAAAAAATCAGATTATTCTCGCTCCGAATTAGACCCGTATTTGGAAAACGATATTACAGCAGTTGACCAACTTTCTCGTGCAGTTGGCTTGACGGATATTAGTGTTTCAAGATGGAACGCCTATACTTGTTGGGAAATGACGGTGAAGAAAAATGTAAAGTTGACAATTGGTTTGGTAACTCGTAAGCGTATCAACGGACGTTACTAATACTTTTATTATCACTAATTGCAATTGAGCAAGATGTTTCTGTTAACATCCTGCTCAATCCTTTTCTTATCTAAAAAATATGTTAGTAGAAACTATAAAACTTACGGAACTTCAATCTTTAATTGTTGAATCAAATCCTAATGCCGTCTGGAATAAAATGATTGATTTTGGATTAGTTTCAGAAACGTCATTAATGCCAGATGTTGACGGCGTTTTGGATATTATTTATGACAATGTAAAAGGTGATGCTTCAAGAGGAACGGTTGTTCTATCACATATACTTGACGTAGAATCTGACGGGAGCAATATTGATGTTGATGGTCAAATAGAGGTTGCAAAATCATGTGTAACAACAGGTGATTTAGTTCTTTTGAACGTTTATCGAAATAATGAAGAAGCCTTCAGGTTAAAGACTAATTCCGAAGAAAATATTGTAGCATCTTTCGCATTATTGGGGGTTGTTTTTAGCTTTTATCTTTTGTACAAAACTATCAGAAAAATTCTAAAATAGTGAATAAACAATCGGTTGTCATATTTGCATTAGTTGTTGTAATTGGCTTTATAATCTATAAAATTGGATATAAATCATCGGATAGTTTTGAACTGCCAGAAGTGGTCGTTTTGAATGAGTTGGAGGATAAGCAGAAGCAGCAAAATAAAGTTATCAAAGGGTTTATGGCATTGGTTTTAATCGGTTTAGTTGGATTTTTTTATACAAAAATAAAGGACAAAAATGATAGCAGCATTAACTAAGAGTATATCGAGTATTGCAAAGCTAAAAAAGGGTAGTGTGTTGGATGCTCCTTCAATGGGAATGAGTCAAAACACAATATTGCTCGTACTGGTAATTTTATTTTTAGTTGGTTTATATTTTTATGGTCGAAGTAAAGATAAAAAGGCTAAAGGGAGTAAGCCTTTGGGCGGTGATGCTACGATTTCTGATAGTCAATCGGCTAACTACGCTAATAGCTTAGAAGGTTATTTAGCGACGGGTTCATTTACGACAAGTAGTGAATTAAACAATGCTTTATCGCTGATTGAGCGATTATCCAACAGCGATTTAATTGCCATTAATAACGCATACTCGAAGTCAGACTATAGCTACGATTCATTAAGTATCTTACTTAATGCTCAAAATATGGCATGGGGTTATCGTTCCTCAACTCAAATAGAAAAGATGGATACAGTAGTTGAAAAACTTAGAAATGCAGGGATATGACGAATAGTGAATTGGATTACAATAAAGCGGCAGCTTATATTTCAAGAAGTGTTTTAGCTACTTTTTTGACCGCAATTGTCATTTCTTATTTGATGCAATCAAAATTTGAAAAGGTCAGTTGGGAATATGATGGTGATACAAAAAACTGGTGGCTATCACTTGGTAAAACGGTCTTAACCTCAATCTCTTTGGGGTTTTTGATGATGTGGATGGCAGAAAAAGAGGTGACGGAAAAAATCATAAATAAGGTGAAATAATATGGAAGCAGTGATTAAAATAGCAAATGCTATTGATGATTTTCAAGAAGAAGGTGTAAAAGTAAATGTCATTATTGATACAAAAACAGCATTTAACATCGCTTGGGCAATTGGCATTCCCGTTTTGCTGTGGGCGTTATCAAAATATTTTTTATCGGTAAATTAATTCCTAATGAACAGGAATATAAGGTCTTATGAAAGACTATTAGGCAATACTTACCTGAAGTAAAATAACCAAAAATCAAGCAATGGCTGGAAGAACTGGACGTGGGTATTACGCACATTTTGTGAGAGCATTGACACCGCCTGACAATAGGGAAGTCGTTTGGTATAAATATGATACGGATGAGTTTTTTTACTATGATTATAGTGTACCTAAATGGGTATCAAAGGATAAACAATTTTGGGATAGTGTAAGAAAGCTGGAATCAGAAGTTAAAATACTTAAAAATGAAATAAATTCTGGTTCAGTTACAGATGTTGGTACAAAATACAAGCAAACTATTGGTTTTCAAAATGCCATAGAAATTTGCAATTCCGAATTCAATGCCAACTTTATCATCATTTTGACGGTAGTCGGTTACACGGGACAAGTCGTTAATGATTATGAAATTAACTATTCCGATAAAGGTATTTCTATCAATTTCATTATTCCAACGAGTGCAAAAATTTTTTTTTTAATATCGTAAATTTAATATAAACAATGCAAGAACAAATGATTTTCATTACAGCAACATCGAAAGCCCAGTTAGTTCGAGAATTAACAAGGGTGCAAACTGCGGAGTCGGTTCGTGGTACGATGGTGATGGCAGGAGCTGCTATTGATGGTTCTGTTTTAGATTCTGCGGATTATGCAGGACAGCCAAATTTAAAGATTAATAAGAATGTTTTTTACTATTTAGATAGTGAAGGACATATCGCTGCGGTTGCGGATAGTAAGTTATTAACTGAAGCACTACAAAGCTATGTAGATACCAAAGTTGCGGATTTGCAACAAGGTGTTTATTTCATGGGTGGTGCGTCTGTATTAACTGCTACGGCTGCGGATGCTGCGATTAATGCTTTACCTTCAAATGTAAAGGAAGCAGGACGAGGTTTTATGTGGGTTATTGGAACAGCAGGTTCATTTGATGGGACTGATTATCCATACGGTGGTATGGTTATCGGTAAAATCGAAGAGGATGGTTCTATCACTTATTCGGAAGATGCGGATGATAAAACGCCTACCACAAACGAGCTTGAAGTAAACGATACGATTTTTGCTTTAACAGGTGCGGCTTTATCTGCTACTGTTACTCGTATTGATACATTAGAATCGGGATTGACAGCTGCGGAAGATGCTTTAACTGCTGCGGAAGCGGTTGCCTTAAAGTTTAGACGTTACCAAAATCGTCAAACGGTTTTATCATTAGGCTATTCAAGCCAAAGTGGTTTTCCAAGTCCATTTAGTGCGAGTTTTGATTTTGTTTCTGGTAAATACCAAATCGCTGTTGAACCTGCGGATGCGGTTGGTGCTGGTATGGAGCGAGGTTTTCAAGCCTTTGCATTAGAAGATTTGACAGGCGAAACTATCTTAGTAGAAGGTACTGCTACGATAGGTGAAAGCCAAGCGATTTTTGTTATCGAAAGTACGATGACGACTCCAAGTGAGTATGATTACATTGCCAACCGCAGCATTCTTAAAGCGAAAAGATTAATTGCGATTGACGATGCTTTTGATGCGAGTCAATATTATGTCAAGACGGATGTGGATTCCGCAATTTCAACGGCTAAAGCACAAAGTATTGCTGCATCTGCTATTGATGCAACTACGAAAGCTAATGCTGCGAAGCAAAATGCAAGGGATTATTCTGATGCAACCTTCGACACAAGTGCAGTAGTTGATGAAAAGGTTTCTGATGCCGCTAATGCTGCGGAGCAGAATGCAAGGGATTATTCTGATGCAACCTTCGACACAAGTGCAGTGGTTGATGAAAAGGTTTCTGATGCCGCTAATGCTGCGGAGCAGAATGCAAAGGATTATTCTGATGCAACCTTCAACACAAGTGCAGTAGTTGATGGCAAGATTTCTGATGCCGCTAATGCTGCGGAGCAGAATGCAAGGGATTATTCTGATGCAACCTTCAACACAAGTGCAGTAGTTGATGAAAAGGTTTCTGATGCCGCTAATGCTGCGGAGCAGAATGCAAAGGATTATTCTGATGCAACCTTCAACACAAGTGCAGTAGTTGATGAAAAGGTTTCTGATGCCGCTAATGCTGCGGAGCAGAATGCAAAGGATTATTCTGATGCAACCTTTGACGCAAGTGAAGTAGTTGATGGCAAGATTTCCGCTCTTGAAACGGCTATTGATATTGCAAAAGAAAACGTTGCACCTCGTGTGGCGGTAACCTTAGAGGAAGGAACAAATTACGTTAATGCCACAGGTGTTATTACTATTCCTGTTGGGATTACCGCATTAACAGCCGAGCCTATTGCTATGCAGCAATCAGTTGTTGGAAACGAGGAGTTTCCTCTGCGGTATAAGTCTTTATTAATTACGGGAGGTAATTTGGTAATCCAAACTAATCCTGCACTTAATTTTGATGGATTTCGTATCGTTTACAAAGGGAATTAATATTATTTAATAGTAGGGTAGGTTTGCTTCGACAAACCTACCCTTTAATAATCAAGAGAATATGAAAACTATCTTAACCTTCTTTATTTGTTTGTTTGTTTTTATCGGGAATACTTTTGGGCAAATTGGATTGAACGATGCAATCGGTTCGTCGCATATTAATTATGTAAAAAGTAGAATAGCTTTAAACGCTATCTCAAATGTGGAGAATTTTTCTTATTCGAGTGGAATCACTCAAAATAAGGATTCTATTTGTATCACATCGAACGCATATATTGGTGGCGGTTATTTCAACAGTTATACTTTTTTGCAAAAAGATAGAGTTCATTTATTCGCAGGAATGAATAACTTATCACAAGTGAATCCCTAGCAGCTTAATTATAGTAAAAATGTCATTACGGTAGCGGCAGCACAGTATAATAACGTTATAAATGCTTCGATACACCCGAAGTTTGATTTTGCGGTAAACTCTTGTGACGTATCAAATTCATGTGCGACATCATGGGCGGTTGGATATGCGACAGGTTTAATTGATAGATATTACGTTGCTCCTTTTATTCAGACAAACGGATTTTATCCAAGTGGGTCGATGACAAAATCGGCTGCTTTAAATTCGGTAATTGATGATTTATTAGATACAATGTTATTAAAAAATCAGCACTCTGTTGATGGTATTTTAGTGGTAGGGGAAACGTTTGTTCATAACATTAATCTTGGTCAGTTTTACGATTCGGTAAGTGTTACCTTATTCTATTATGACCGACCAAGTATTGGATTGGAAGATACACTAAGTATGAATGGCATAATTGCAACTAAAAATGTGCTGCACGAAACATTCTACAATACATTAAATATCAATATTTCATTGAGTTGTTTCGCTTGTGACACCTTTTATAATGGAGTACTTAACCAAGTTGCTTATGGTTTGTCATACGTTAAATATGATTCTATTTTATACGCTGTACCTATTGAATTGACAGATTTTCAAGTTACGCAACCCGATCCGTCTAAGGCAATTACATTTTTGACTTGGCAAACATTAAGCGAAACCAATAATAGTCACTTTGAAATAGAGCGAAGTACAGACTGCAAGGCGTTTGAAATGATTGGAATTATAGACGGAAATGGTAATACGATTGAAACGAATAATTATCATTACGCAGATGATTTGCCAAAAAGTGGAGATAATTATTATCGCTTAAAGCAGGTCGATTTTAATGGCTCTTTTGAATATTCTGAGGTTAGGTATATTCGTTTAGAACAATCGAATTTAATTAAATACGAAAATAATGTTTTGCAAGTGAATGATGTTTCCATATTATTTAATTCGCAAGGTCAAGTATTGAAAGTTTTTAATACCTATTTCGATGTTTCAAATCTATCAACAGGTGTCTTTTTTGTAAAAAGCCGTGATGGTTCTTTTCTTAAATTTATCAAATATTAATCTATGAAATTTTCATTGCACGGCTATAAAAAATTCACGATAGCAGTATTGATAATCATTTCAATATTTGCATTGGGCTGGTTCGATAAAGTGACGGTTGAAGTCGTAAGCGGATTAGGAGTTGCAGCGGGTTTTTTCTCGGTGGCAGATGCTTATATTTCAAAAAAGCGTAGTACCTCAGCGTAATAAGTTAAGTCAAATAATTTAACTTATTACTAAACCTACGTAAAGAAATATCTAATGATTCCAGAATTGACAGCATTGATAATAGCACTTAGTACCCTATTAGGTATTATCATTAAGTACGATTTTTTTTTAAATAAAATAGTAGAATTCGCCTTAAAGAAAGCGATGCACCCCAATATTAATTACGGTAATGCAGTAAGGGATTCAACTCGTACAGGTGTTCAAACGCAATTAAGTCTTTTGTTGGATTCTTATGATTTTGTCGATTTCTTTTTAGTCCTCCGATTGGATAAAAATGGGAAGTATTGGATTTCTCAAGAAGAGTTGATTAGTCGTAAAAAAGTAGTTAAAAAGCCCAAATTACATAGAACGCCAGCTAACGAATACGTTGGATTTTGGGAGGAAGTAGCGGCAAAAGGTTTTTATAAAGAAGAGGAACTGGAGAAAGAAAATTTGCGGTATAAAAAATTCAATCTACTCTTAAAAAAGTACGATGTGAATTCCTTTTGGGCATATAATATACCTGATAGCAAAATTATGATAATCGCCTGTTCTTTAGAATTGATGGTCTTGCATGACGAAGTAATTTATCTTGGTGATGAGTTGTCAAAGACCAATGAAACGATGCGGTATTTATATAATTATAGATTACAATATCAGCACTAATGAAAAGAGGAATACAATATTCAAAAGAAACCCATAAAGGCATTAATCCGCCCGATGACAGGAGTTTATTATGGCATAAGCCAAAGTCAGATGAATTGCGTTATTGGAGCGACTCATCGTTGGCTTGGGAATTATTGAGTGATAATGGAGGTGGAGGAAGTGGTAACAATACACAATTTGAGGTATTGGATTTGGATTGTATTGAAGGGCAAACCTCTTTTACTGTACCTAATGTAATTGAACATATTATCGCTATAAGTGCGGCTGGTAAGTCGCTTGAAGTTTCGGAATATTCATTTAATAATAATGTAATCGAATTAAATTTAGGATATACTTTAGATAGTCAAGACAAGGTATCTCTATCATACTCATATTAATTAAAAGCAATGGGATTAACAAAATCAAAAACGATAAATAAGCCACTCGGTGCATTTGTGACCGCTTTACTGGAATTAACAGTGGCTGGGAACGAATTTAATATAGACACTTTATTGGCTGGTGCTTTATCAAATGCAGGTCAAGGAGGTATATCTGTTCCTTTGCAGGATTCCTCAAACGCAGCATCTGACAATACACAAGGTGTTATGATTTATGCAATTTACGGTGTTTCTACGTCCTTATTTCAAGCAGACGGTAGCATTTTAGAGGATGCAAACGGTAATGATGTTTATGTGAAAATTGAAAAGTCAGGTGCGAGTTATTTGGCGAAATTCTACAAAAAAGATAATGGTGTAGAATCGGCTTTTACATTGGCAACTGGCAACTATAACCTGTCTATTCCTTATATGTTCCTGTTTGGTACACTACCTGCTGATGCGTTTTTGCGTGGTACGATTCAAGGTTATAATCACTTCGGAGAAGGTGGAGCAGCTGCTACTTCGCAATTGAAAACAATTGTTGAGGTTAAGGCGATTGTGACGAATAATGTTATTCCTGATTTAGATTTCGTACCACACGATGCCGCTATGGTTATTATCAATTTAGACGGTTGGAGTGGTCATTCTAATACGGATTTTAAAAATTCAATTCAGGTAAATAATAAGGCGGTGGATTACATTGTCGCTAACGCTGGGTTTCAATTAACAGCAGGTGATGAGGTATTCTTAACCTACCAAATAGCAGTTTAAGAAATGGGACAAACGGCATTAAAATCAATCAAGGACGGTGAAAAGATAAGGCTAAATGCACTTATGAGCGAATCAGTTTCTTTAGCAGCAGGTCAAACAATTGCGTTAGCCGATACCGTTAAGCGTGTTCATGTACTTCCTGTTATTAGTGCCGGTAGTGCATTATCAAAAATTACATTAAATAAATTGTTTGACGGTGAATTTCAAATATTTTCAGTAGGTGATTCTAAAAGGGGAGTTGTTGTTGAGTCGAAGTTGGCACAACAAATTTATTATGATGGAAATTTAGCACAATTACATGAGGTTGGAATAGGTTTCGGTTCATTTTCAATTGTTTATATCGCTTCTTTAGATGCGTTTGTTATTACACAATCAGAACGAGATTATGAAAAAGTACAAACGGTTATAGAAGGACAAATTTATCCTTTTGTTATACCTATATCATTTCATAATGGTATCATCGAAGCCTACGAGCAGCAGCCGTCTGGTTTCTATAAATTAATTAGTAATACAGGTTGGTCAATCAATGGTTTTAATGGCGGTGTCCTTTATTTGATTTTTGGTTCGCCGATGACTGTTAAAATAAGAATTAAAAAATAATGGTAGTAGAAACGATACATAATAGATATGAATTAACGGATGATGATATAGTCAATCATAATCTAAATACGGATTTAGGAGAGGATATACCGTTTTCGTTACCCGAACAACCTGGTAATATTGAACCGATTTCAGTGCAGGAACGACCGCTTAATATTGAAACGACCCATGTAAGGGAGGATGTTGAAGCGTTTTTGGTACAGGAACAACCGTATAATGACGATCCATCTTTGATAGATGTTGATTCAGTTTCTGATTATGGAGGTGGTGGCACAGGTTTAAATCTAAGCGATTATGAAAATATGTTATTGCCCGAAAATGGAAACGGAAGCAGTAGCTATATTATCTATGCTTATGTGTTCATTATTGTTGTCATAGCACTTATTATAGGTGCGTTTTACCTTATTAAAAAAATCAAAAAGTAATGGGAAACTGTACTGATGCAAGTAAAGAATTGGCGAATGGTAGCTGTTGTGGATTTGGTAAAAAACCAGATGCTTTAGGGTTGCAATGTATTGATTTTTTAAATACAAATTTCGATTCAAATTTAGTCAATAATCTAAATACAGACTTAGGTGAGCATAAGCAAGGCGTGGGCAATGGTGATAATTCAAATATTTGGTTACAATTCTTAAACCCAAATTCCATCTCGAACTTGGCGAATAGTGCGGCAGGTATAATCACAGCAACGAAAGCACCTGCACCAGTCACGAATAATATTACGAATATTGAAACGCCACCAGAAGCAGCAGCTAATAGTGTAAATAGCACCGCTATAATAGGTGGTGTTGTAGGTGCTATTGTGTTGGTAATGGTCTTTATTACTTTATCAAAGCGTAAAAAAATATCACAATGATAGACGAGAATCGAATGTATGGTATGTTAGACGAAAACCCTCCAATGGACGGTGATTGTGGTTGTTCGGGTGGTACTACTGATTGTGGTTGCCATGACGAGCAAACGAAAATGAAGAAAGTAGATTCAATTATTTACAAATCTTTTGCACTTTTAGTACTTGTTACACTTACGCTTGTTTTGGTGAGTGTGTCATTTAATGCAATTAGAAAAATGAAAAACTAATGAGCAATTACGCACAAAACGTACATCAACAACAAAATGGAAATTGCGGTCAAGGTTATAGATGGTCTGAGTCAGAGGGTCGTTGTGTAGTTGACGCTTTTGGGTTATTTGGAAATAGTAATACCGGGAGTGGAAATTCGCCAGAAAACTTTTTTGGTGGAACGGCTCCAGGAGCAGTGCCAAACGAAGTATCAGAAATGCCAGAAAATGCTAAAAGACCTATTTGGCAAATTGCATTGGCAATAGTTTTAGGGGTTGTTTTGATTTGGGTAATTTATCAATATGCGACTACTGGTAAAATTGCATTACCAAAACGCATTTCACTTTCACGTCCATCTGCACCGAAATTAACCGTACAAGGCGGTTCTTGGGGTGGAGTAGGCATTGATTAAATATTAGAAAAAATGGCAAAGGGAAAACCTCGTAGATGTATATCATTTAATCGTGAAAAACGCCAATTATGCAGAGATAAATGGACGTGTGGAGAGTTGTGTGAAACATTTTTTACAGACCCATTATTGATTGAGCAGTGCTATTCGAGCTGTAAGGTGAATCCGACACCAGATGCAGATAAGCAATATTTTATTGAAAATGCAATCGGCTGCGAAGCGTATTATGTCAAGACAGGTATTATGCCTGATTGTGTAGATTTCAATTTATTAGAAGATACCGCACAAGGACAGGCATTTCAACTTGAAAAAGAAGCAGCAGAAGGTCACAATGAATTACTAAAGCAGCAGCAGGATAATAATGTCGATACCCAGAAAAAAGCGATGATGGTGTTAGCAGGTTTAATTGTTGCTATCGTAATTTTCTTATTTATTTAATATGGAAGCACTAATAATAGCAGCAATAGGTGACATAGTAGGCGGAGCGGGTGACATGGTATTAAGTTTTAACGAAAGGCAAAATGTCAAAGATACATTACAGGCAGAGCGTGAAGGACGGTACTACAAATTACTTGACTATCAACAGCAAGATTTAGAAAAAGATAATTCAAATATAATTATCATCGCTATAATGGCAGTAGTCGTAATAGCATTGATAATCACAGCAGCATTTAAGAAATGAAAAAAGGTAAAATTATAGGTGGTGTTATTTCGCTTGTAGCTATTTTATTAGTGGGGTTTTATGCGATTGGTCGAAAAAAAAGAACGACTTCTATTGATACGGAGTCAACTTTAGATGGGGAACAAAACGCAGAAATTGGGATGCCAACACCAAACTGTTTGGGTAACTTTTTAAAGTTAAAAAATAAGCGGTGGGTAAAAATAGACGACATACAGGGTTTTGATTGGAGTGCTTTTGCAACGGCAATAAAAGTAGATATTGCAGACAGTACATCTGACGATGTTGATGCTTATAATGAATACGTTGAGGAAGTAAGGGCGTTCTTTTATGCTTACGATATTTTGCCCTCTGGTGCTTACGTTAGGTTATTCAAGTCCGAAATAAAAAACTTCATTGACCAGAATTTAGGAACAGTAAAAGACAATTGGACTCGTGGACAATTAAGGTGTTCTTTTGTTTTGTCTTAATAAAAAGCGGACAAATCACGTCAAGTCCTGATAAAGAAATATTCGGGTAGGTTATTTTAAATATTCATTGCAAATTGAGGTTTAAAAAAACGTAATGGATAATATGTCAAAGCAGATTACTTTCAAATTGGAACATTCTAAGTTTAAAAATGTCCGAACCGATTTAAGTGTTCATCAATTTTCAAAAGATATTGTACGTCAAGTCGTTGAAAAAGATTATGAGCCGCAACACCAGATACTTGACCTTTTGCCTAAACAGGCTGTTCGCCAATATGCAATTGATAACATCGAGGACGTAGTTGATGCTGATGAAGTTCAAAAAATTATTGCCAAATACGAATCGGAAAATAAGGAAACGGAGGATGTAAAGAAGGTTGATAATATAGAAAAAGAACCCGAACATTTTGTCCCTTCAGAAAAGGAGGAAAAGTCAAAACCTAATTGGGTGCTGAAAATATTTTTGATTGCAGGTGTTTTTGCACTTGGATTTTTCCTTTGGAAAAAATACGGTAATCAAGCAAAAAGTTTATTGAATGTTACAAATACAAAATCGGAATAATCCAATTGGTAAAGGAATTTATACGGAAAATCACTTCTATACCAATTCGCCTAATCCTCCATTACAACATCCATTTGATGAACGATTAATACAAGCTGAAGAACTGTTTTATGACGTTTTTCGATTGAAATTCGGGGAAAAGGCACGAACCAAAAGAGGTTCAGGATTCAGAACGAAATCAGACTCAAATTATACCTCAACAAGCCAACATTCGATTGGCAGGGCGAGGGACTGCAACTGGTCAGACCAGACGGCAGAAAAGTACATCGTAGCGGTATTGTGTCACGATTTTGCGACACAAGGCGTATTTTTTCAAGCCTTATTCAACCTTGGCTTTCGTGGTTTCGGTCGGTATGAAACCTTTTTTCATATTGATACTCGAATCAATGGTGGTTCAAGTAGTTTTGGTGGCACCCCTTATTCAAAATGGTCAAAACGTCCAAATTACTCAAGCGATGCTCAACTGCATCAAGCATTTTTGAGTCAACACCCAGAAGCCTTAGAAATTTTGGGTAATCGTAATTACGAACAAGGAGCATTAGTTAAGTCAAATATCATTGGTGATAGTATTAAATACATTGCCGCAGGACTAAAAAGTTTTAGTCCAACGAAAGAAGACGGATATAATTTTGTTAGCAGAAGACAACAACTTATATCCGTATTGTCATGCTTTATTTTGATTGTTATTTTTTATTGGTTATTTCAAAGTGCCAATAAATAACTTAATCTATTAACCCAATGAATACATACAAAGCATACGCTAATCAAGCTATTGAAACAGGTAAAACTACTGCTAAGGATTTTTATGACGTAGGTTCACAAGCGGCTACGGTTGCGGCTGATGAAGTACATAAATTAGGAACGTATGCAAGTCAACGAGCTGGAGCATTGTCGAAGCGTAAGGTTAATATCAAACAAGTGATTATTGCATTAGTAGGTTTGGGATTATTGTATTTAATCGTTCAAGAAGTTCGTAAGTCAAGCAATACAGGCAGTAACGATAGTGGTAATTCACCATTGGATTTTGGTAGTATCGCAAGTACTATTACTGAAAGTTTAACTGGTGGCAGTAGCTACGATAATATTCCGAATGAAGGCAAAACCCTCCAAAAAGGTACTAAAGGAGTCAACGTAAGGACACTACAAACTTTGCTGAATCAAGATGGACAGTCATTAACCATTGATGGTAATTTTGGTAATAATACAAAATCGGGATTGTTAGCCGTAACTGGTAAAACAGCTATCACTTTGGCAGATTTTAGGGCAGGAAACTACTCGAACAATAATAGCGGCGGAACGAATACAACTATCACGAACACGCTTAATTATAGTAAAAATTTAACCGTAGGCGTGAATGGTGCAGAAGTTAAAAAATTACAAGAAGGCTTAAACCTTCATCTATCAAATAATAAACAGCTTGTCGAAGATGGTGTTTTTGGCAATAAAACAAAGAATGGTTTGAATTCAGTAACTGGTAAAAATTCGATAACATTAACCGAATGGTTTGCTATACAATCATCATTATAAATGACAACGATACAACAATACGCAACTCAAGCGGGCAGTACTGCTTCTCAATATGGTGGTCAATTAGCGACTTATGGTAAGCGTCAAGCGGAGATTATTAGTAAAAAAGAATTCAACGTCAAACAGGTCGTTTATAGCTTAATCGCTATTGGTGTATTGTACTGGCTTTATACGGAATATCAAAAACCTGATAGCTTTATTCATACTTTATTAAGACCTAATCAAGGTGACGGTGATGGTAATCAATATGGTGGATATGATGGAAGTGGTATTGCTGCTGGTATTGGTACAACTGCTTTTGATGGCGTTCCAAATGAGTCAAAGGTTTTACAAACTGGTGTTCGTGGTGTGAATGTCCAAACATTGCAAGGTTTATTAAATCAAGCTGGAAAATCATTAACTACGGATGGTGTTTTTGGAAATAATACACAAACAGGGTTGTTTGCGGTAACAGGAAAATCGACTATTACTTTGGCAGAATATCGTAGCGGTGGGTATAATATAGACTCGAATTTAGGCACAGGTAATACACCAACGGTCGCTTCGAGTATAAGTGATATATTGAAATTAACAGGAAGTGAAAAAATAGAAAGACTGGTGACGTACTGTTACACGAATAGTACATCGTGGAGTCCTGCCGATTTTTCAAGAAGCGTTGCGGCTCTTTACAAAATATCAACTCCCGAATTACAACAATCAAATACGTTATTCAATACGAGGTACGGGAAAACGATTTATAGACACTATAACGATATGTGGTTATTTTCTGGAACAGCACGACAAGGCAGGGTTACTGCAAATAAATTATTAACTGAAGCCGGTTTAAATTCTTAAAGATGGAAAAGCTAATTATTGACGGGGTTTTTGTGCATCGTTAAAATAAGATAATTATAAAATACCTGATTTTCAGGTTCAATAAATAACAAATATTATTTCATAATCATTAATCTAATTTACAATGAAAAAAGGATTTAAAGTTACTATTTATATCGCCGCAGCTTTATTAGTCGCCGCAATTGTCATGTATTATGTACGCCGTAACAATGGCGATGGCGGTGGTGGTTCGGAAAAACAACCATCATTAGAGCGAGAAACGATTGAGAAACTGATGTACGAACCTGCTTACATGAATTAAGCAAAAGACTCCATTTCGTTTTTTTTATTCATTTTGAGGCAGTCATTGTTAGTTCGGTGGCTGCTCAATTTCTGTATGTCAACTCGAAATGTACGGCTTAAATATTAGAAGTCCTTAATAATATATTCATGGTTTTTTGTCTTTAATAATAAATATCAACAGTCTGTACATTTTTTATAACTATTTGATAATCAGCATTTTATTTTTTCATTATTTAAACCTATAATTATTTGATTATCAATTAATTGTGGTTTAAATTTCATGCAAAACATTTACTTTTTGAAAAAATGAACGGACTATTGGCATATCTATCTTTTTAATAAAACGAATAACTAAGTTACCGAATTATTGGGGGAATTATTTTAGGTTGATTCCATCTAAAGCATCTTTTAAACCTTTCAATCTTTTTTTAAGATATATTTCATTTTCATCATAATAACCTCTAATAAGGTTTAAATCTCCATTATTAGAAACGGATGGGTTTGAACTAACTGAAATCCCTTTAGCTACTGCAAGTGAATTTACAATTAATTCAGCAAGGTCTAATACTCGGTGTAAAGGCATTTCTTCACTTTGTCGACTCCATTTTTTTCCTGTATGTCTCCAAATTTTTGCAGAAATTTCGTCTTCGTCATATTGAGCAATACCAATAGATAATGCTTTTGCATCAGAATGTCCTGCGTACTTTCCGTCAATTTTATCATAATCATTGACAGATATAATAGGCTTGTGTTTTAAATGTTTTGGTGAATTCATTTTTATAAATTTATGGTTTAGTAAATCCGTTATTCTTTGACCATGGTACTAATTCTTTCATATCATTTGCCCAACCGACAGCTTTACATCTATTTATATATAAACCGTCATATTCGAGTATAAACATAATTGCTAATTCAATATACCAAATAGTTAAATGCAAGGCTTCCAATTTTACATTGGTTGCTAATGCACTTATTTTTTGTCTTTTCTTTAGTTGAGAATGAACAATAGCATTTCTAATTCTAACGATACTATCGGGAGCATCAGTGATATCACGATTATCCTTGATATATTCCTGTAAACTTTTAAAATTAGTAGGAGCAGAAGAATCGACTTTCAGGTGTGTTAATAAAGCTCTTATTTTTCCAACTGCAAGTTTCTCTTGTTGCAATTCATTTTTTTCAACCAATAACCAATTATATAGTAACTCAAGGGCAATTTGTCCCTTGACGATACTTGCTTCAATATTAAGAAACCCATTATTAACTTCTAAATACCAACCAGTTAATGCTTCTAAAAAATTACGGTCATCTCCATTTTTCCACAAATCATAAAAACGATTAAACAAAATAGTATAATTAACTTCAGGATGTGAATAAGTCCAATTCTCTACATCTTTATAAGACTCAACGGAGTATATTGTAAAATCTGTCCAAATTTCATTACCATTTTTTTCTCCTTTTAAAAAAAGAGTAGAAACTCTTCTACCATTTAGAATACTGATAAAATTATTGAAACAGTATAGAATATCTTGTACTTCTTCTAATGTAATTGTACCGTCTTTTTTTGTTAATATTCCTGCATAAGTATTATAATATCCGCCTATTTTCTTTAGTTTTTTAAAGTTTTCTGCTGCATTTGTCGTCTTATCAATAACTATGGTATATCTGTCAGCTTTAAAAGTTAGCTTGTTACTTGATAACTCATTTTTAGTTTTTAAATATTTTCCAAAAAATAATTTCATATTTGGAATAGAAAATTTAACTCGTTCTACAGAAATAGAATTATCGCCCAATATAGATTTACTAGTAAGTACACCAGAAATTAATAATTGATTGTCATTAGACTTATTAAGATTATAAGTTGAAATAAAACATTCTCCAAAAAATAGTTCCTCAATATATAATTGGAGATAACCTAATTCCCCAAAGTCGTTAATAATATAAGGCTCTTCCGTAGTTAAACCTTCAAAATATACTCCTGTTGATGGAAACCATTTAAAGGAAATTGTACCATCTATTACAATACTTTTTACATCATTTTTTATGATGAATTTACCTTTATGGATTAATATATTTTCATTTGGATTTGACATTTCAACTGAAAAACCTAATGATTTATGTGGATTACTATTCATATTTTATGTAGTTATTTTTTTCCTCCAAAAACCCTTTTATCCCCTCAATAAAATCCCCCAACTTCGCCAAAACCTGCACCATCACGCCTCATTCAAAACCCTTATTCCCTACGCATAATTTCCAAAATAATCTCTTTTTGAGCTTTCAATAATTTAACGATTTCAAACAAATCCTCTAAATCCGTGCTGTCATAAGATTTTGATAAATGATACTGATTATCCTCTAAAATTACAAAAATCCATGTTCTTCCTAAAACATAAAC
>Ga0306865_1000286_pt1 | contig 24257 bp, 21 predicted proteins | sample AntRauTorckE5431_FD_190441 | JGI IMG/M metagenome (GOLD analysis project Ga0306865, IMG submission 190441) | Saline lake microbial communities from Rauer Islands, Antarctica - Metagenome Torckler E5 #431 (v2) (version 2) | ecosystem: Environmental > Aquatic > Non-marine Saline and Alkaline >... | reverse complement strand
ACAAATTATGACGAAGCTAAATTATTTTTTCGCCCAGAATTAACACATTTACACGACCCTTTTTTAATGAAAGGAATGGATAAAGCGGTCATTCGATTAGAAAAAGCCATTCAAAACCAAGAAAAAATCCTCCTTTATGGCGATTACGATGTGGACGGAACGACTTCCGTTGCGTTAATGTATTCGTTTCTAAAAAATCATCATTCTAACTTAGATTATTACATTCCACATCGTCATAAAGAAGGTTACGGTATTTCGTATCAAGGAATTGATTACGCTGCGGAAAATGGTTTTTCGTTAGTAATTGCAATGGATTGTGGTATTAAAGCGATGGATAAAATTGATTATGCGAAAGCAAAAAATATTGATTTTATAATTTGTGACCATCATTTGCCAGATACAAAAGTACCAGATGCGGTTGCCGTTCTCGACCCAAAACAAGTGGGTTGCAAGTATCCGTATAAAGAATTAAGCGGCTGCGGTGTTGCGTTTAAATTGGTGCAGGCGTATGTCCAAAAAAATAATTTAGATTTTAAGGAAGTCACCGATTTATTGGATTTATTAATGGTGAGTATTGCCTGTGATATTGTGCCGATGACGGGCGAAAATCGAGTTTTGGCGTATTTTGGTTTGCAGCATTTGAACGACTATGGAAGGGAAGGTTTACGGGCGTTGATTGCTATGGCGAATCGAAGTTATCCGTTGAGTATCAGTGATGTGGTGTTCGGAATTGGGCCGATGATTAATGCGGCAGGACGACTTTCTGATGCTAAAAATGCGGTCAAACTGTTATTGTCGGAAGACAAAACGGAAGCGAGAGACAATGCGGAAAAATTAAAACATGAAAATACCAAACGGAAGACGTTTGAGCAAGGTATTACTGCCGAAGCGATTGAACAATTTAAAGCCGTCCCGAATTGGCAAGCCTTGAAAACAGTGGTTTTGTACGGTGAATATTGGCACAAAGGCGTGTTGGGGATTGTGGCTTCTCGCATGGTCGAAACGTTTCATCGCCCTGCGGTTATTTTATCCAAATCGGAGGATAAAATCGTGGGTTCGGCTCGTTCGGTTTATGGTTTTGATGTTCACGATGCGATTAAGGAATGTGAGGATTTGTTGATGAATTTTGGTGGTCATAAATATGCGGCAGGAATGACGATGCCGTTGGAAAATTTGGATATTTTTAAACAAAGATTTGAAAAAATCGTGTCCGAACGCATTACGGAAGATGATTTGACGCCCAAAATGAAAGTCAGTGCAAATTTGGATTTTTCCTATTTAAAACACGACCGTTTTTGGAAAATCCTCAAACAATTTGCCCCTTTTGGTCCTCAAAATATGCGACCAGTTTTTCGTACTTCTAATATTGTCGCAGTCGATGGTTCTAAATTACTAAAAGAAAAACATTTAAAATTAAAAATAAAACAAAAATTAGAAAACGAAGAAAAAAGCCCTATTCGAGATGCGATTGCTTTTAATATGGGCGAATATTATCCGCATATTCAAAATGGACAACCGTTTGAATTGTGTTATACGATTGAAGCAAATAATTGGAAGGGTAGGAGTACGTTGCAATTAATGGTTAAGGATTTGAAGCTTTACGAGTGAAACTGGTTGCTTTGATTTTTCTTTGGGCAGTTTATCTAACTCGTATCATTTTTGTTTAATATTTCACAATAATTCTATTAAAAGCGTTGCAATCTCATTATATTGGTCGTGCTGCATTTGAATTAATTTAATAAAAATACATAAAATATTGATTAACAGTATTTTATTGGTTTTCTATATGAATAATACCAAAAAAAAGTATGGCAAGAATTTTAATAGTTGATGACGAATCACCGATTCGTCGTACCCTTAGGGACATTTTGGAGTTTGAAAAGTATCAAGTTGATGAAGCGACAGACGGTTTGGATTGTCTGACGAAAGTCAAGCGTAATAAATATGATGTCATTATTTCGGATATTAAAATGCCGAAAATGGACGGTATGGAAATGTTAGAGCGGTTGGAAATACTTGCGCCTGACGTTCCTGTAATTATGATTTCGGGACATGGCGATATTGAAACGGCTGTTGATGCGGTGAAAAAAGGGGCGTTTGATTATATTTCTAAGCCACCTGATTTGAATCGTTTATTGATTACCATTCGCAATGCGATGGATAAATCTAACTTGATTTCAGAAACGAAAGTTTTAAAAAAGAAGGTTGAGAAGTTCAAAACGCCACAAATCGTCGGGGAATCGGAAGGGATTGCAAAAATAAAAGAAACGATTGAACGAGTCGCACCGACGGAAGCACGAATTTTTATTACCGGCCCAAATGGAACGGGAAAGGAATTGGTGGCGAATTGGGTTCACGAAAAATCGAATCGTAGTAAAGGCCCGATGATTGAGGTGAATTGTGCGGCGATTCCTTCGGAATTAATCGAAAGTGAACTTTTTGGACACGAAAAAGGAGCGTTTACGTCTGCGATTAAACAACGAATTGGCAAATTTGAACAGGCAAACGGTGGGACAATTTTCTTAGACGAAATCGGTGATATGAGTCTTTCCGCTCAGGCTAAAGTACTGCGAGCATTGCAAGAGAGCAAAATTACTCGGGTAGGTGGCGATAAGGAAATCAAGGTTGATGTGCGTGTCGTTGCGGCAACGAATAAGGATTTGAAAGAGGAAATCCGTAAAAAACGTTTCCGTGAGGATTTGTATCATCGTTTAGCGGTGATTATTATTCAAGTGCCGTCTTTGGACGAACGTAAGGATGATATTCCGCTTCTGGTGAATCATTTTGTAAAAATGGTTTGTAGCGATTACGGAAAACCTATCAAAAAAATTACGTCTGATGCGATGAAAGCATTACAAAATCTAAGTTGGACGGGAAATATTCGAGAATTGCGCAATGTTGTTGAACGGTTAATTATTCTAAGTGGAAAAGAGATTACGTTGAGTGATGTTCAGAGTTTTGTCGCTCCGACGGTGATGAAAAACGAAATGCTTTTAGATGTTTTTGATAAATATGATGAAGAGGAAGATATGAAAGCGGCTTTGGTAGCGAGGTATCGCAAGTATCGGGAGAATCGGTAAGGTTTGCTGATTATGACAAAAAATAAAAATTCATCACGAGTTCTCGGGATGAATTTTTATTTACATTTAGATTTCAAATAATTATTTAAAGGGCATAAATTGCAAATAAAAAAGGTATCGAACATCGCTGAGCGGTTCGATACCTTTTTTTATTGATAACAAATTAGTCATTAAAAACCAATTCCTTTTTTATTAAAACTGAACGTTTACAGAGAAATTGAACATTGTACCTAACTGGCTAAAGTGATAACCATCGTAAGTCATTTGAGAATAACGTTGGTTAAACGTAATCAAGTTAGATTGATTTTTCATATAAGCTTCATCATTCAAATTCGCAGTTGCTACTGCATTATCTGCATCTGCCTTGAATTCCCATTCTGGTAAAACGTTGAATGCGTTATTGATATTCAATGCTAAAGTAACTTTATCAGTCGCTGCATAGCTAATTGCTATATCGGTAACTAATTTAGTCATAAACTCAGTATAAATACCAGGATCCAAACCTTGTTGTCTGAATGTAGTTGGTCCGAATAAAGTATTATTTAAAGAAATACCTAAAGCACCTACTTTGTAATCAATACCTAAGATAGCTTTGAACAACGGACGAGAAGTAAAGAATAATGCTTCTTGTGTTGCATTTGATATACTTTGTTGTTGATCAGCAGGAAGTCCTACATTTGCATCTGTTACAACTTGTGGATTTTTAACATCACCTATTCTTTCATTCTGAAGCATATAGTTTCCAGATAAGCTGAAGTTTAAATTACCTGAACCGGCTGCTACATTTCTATAATTCGCAACGAAATCAATACCTGAAGTTCTTGTATCCATTGCATTTGCAAAGAAACTCAAATCAGAAATATTATTATCTCTAAGGATATCATCAAGTATCGTAGTACCAATATTATTACCATTAGCATCCGTTTCTGTTGCTCCAATTTCACTACTTAAAATTACTCTATCTTCTACTGCGATATTATAATAATCTAAAGTAAAGCTAAATTGATTGCTTGGTCTTACACCAATACCAACTGTAATATTTGTTGATTTTTCAGGTGTTAACGAAGCTAAACCTAACAAACGAGCCTCTCTTGATACATTATTAATCAAACCACCTACTTGAATACCTTGACCAGGTACGAAGCTATATTGTGCTTTTTGTGTGTAGATTTGGTGTAATAAAGGTGCACGGAAACCTGTTGAAGCCGAAGCTCTCAAGGTTACTTTATCGTCAGCCATTTTGTAACGAGAACTTACTTTCCAAACGAAAGCACTACCGAAATCAGAATAATTTTCACCACGTACGGTTGCATTTACTAAGAAATCATCTGTGAAATCAAATGCAAAATCTGCATACGCACCGAAGTTATAACGGTTGAATTTACCTGCATTTCTTGGGTCAGTACCAGAGAATGAATCTGGTCCACCACCTTCATAAGCAGATACACTACCTTCTAATACACTGAAATTCTCACTTCTGAACTCAGAACCGAAAGCTAAACCGAACATATCATTCATACGTTTTGTAACATCAATATTACCAACAACGTGTGTGAACTCTGTTCCACCTACATCAAATACTAAAGGACTGTTTTCACGGTATTTGTTTGTACCATCCGCATTTAATACATCACTTCTATTGTGAGAATTACTTACAATATATGTTTGTTTGTTTCCACCAACTGTGAAACTTGCATCAGAAATCCAACCATTAGTTGTGTTTCTAACACCGATTGTACCATTATAATCATTCAAATCACCTTCAAAGGTTGGAACATAACCAACATATTCGCCATTCTCTCCATTAGGGAAAAAATCTGCTAAGTAAGGAAAAGCAGCTTCTGTTCTCCAATAAGGCGTTCTGTAATTCGCAAAACTGTTTACTTTTTTGTAAACGTAAGCAGCATTTGCATAAAGTTCTGAATTTTCAGAAATATCAATACCAGTATTTACGGAGAATTTAGCCGCAGTTGTTTCCGGAGAACCGTTCACGTTACCAGCATCAGGATTGTCTGCTAAAAATGCTTCAACATCAGCGATATCTGCACCAAAATCACCAGCTTCCCCTTCTGCATCAACGATACCTGGACGATTTGCCAATTCTCTTTTTGATAAATCAATGGTGTAATTAATAAAACCAGTTTCACCGATTCTTGAACCATTGTTTAATGCCAAACCATAAGTTTCACCATCACCAGCACTTGTGATTCCGGTATTGAAAGTAACATTACCACCATCGTAATCATCTTTCAAAATGATATTCATTACACCTGCAATCGCATCAGAACCGTATTGAGCAGACGCACCATCTCTCAAAATCTCAACACGCTCGATAGCACCTTGAGGAATTGCAGAAATATCAGCACCTGTTTCACCACGTCCTGGAGACGTTTGTGTGTACAACAATGCACTCGTATTTTTACGTTTTCCGTTAATCAAAATCAAAGTACGAGAAGGCCCCATATTTCTGATTTCGTAAGGATCTAACAAAGAAGTCGCATCATTTACTGGCGTATTTACCGAGTTAAAAGATGGAATTTTGTACGTCAAAGCCTTATCGAAAGAGTTTTGACCAGTTGCGATTAAGTCCTTTGCAGAAACTACGTCAATTGGTAAAGGCGTATCCGTAGAAGAACGAGGCGCTGTACGTGAACCCGTTACTAATACTTCACCTAATCCGACACCTTCCGACATCGTAACATTTACGGCACCAGCAGCAGCTACTTTAATTTCTTGATTTGCGAAACCGATATAGCTAAAAGTTAAGGTTGCGGGAAATTTGCTGATGTTGATGCTGTATTTACCATCAATATCCGTTACTGCACCGTTTGAAGTTCCTTTTTCTTGGACGTTTACACCAATCAAAGGTTCATTCGAATTGTCATAAACTAATCCGTTTACCTGGTTTTGACCATAGATTACATGACTACAAAGTAGCAATGCAAATACAATAATTGTTGAAAATTTTACCATTTTTAGTTTGGTTTAAATTATAAATAATAGGCAATAAATTTGCTTTTTAACTAAAGACCAAGTAAATGTAATCTCGATAATAGATTAAACCTAATTTATTTTGGAATAATTTTATTTTTTATGAACTATTTGTTAAGTTAAGATTAATTATTAGAGTTGAATTGTAACTAATTGATAACCACTTGATTGTAGATTTTATTGTTAAATATAATTTACTGCTATGTGTAATAATTTAATATTCAAATAATAAGAATAGTGGTTGAGTATTTTGTAGATATCGATTGGTTTTAGAATTTCATCAATAGAAACATACTAAATTCGCACTTCACTATTTTAAGTATCAAAAGTATGAAATATACAAAATCGACTCGTTCGGCGCATTTTCAACGATTAGCTCGGGAACTCAATATGACTTTTTCGGCTACCGATGATTGGGGTTTGATGGAATTATTACAAGAATTTGAATTGTTTCAAAAAGGTCGCAGACAGAAAATATCGAATGTTCTACACTCGGTTGATGATTTTATGGAATTAAATATTTCGATTTTTGATTTTGAATACGTTAAGGGCAAAAGTAGAGAACGCAATACGACTCGGCAAACAGTTTTCTTTTTTCGCTCTCGTGCGTTGGGTTTGCCCGAAATATATATGCGTCCTGAAAATTTCCTTCACCGCATTGCCAATTATTTAAAAATATCGCAAGACATAGATTTTGAGAAATATCCTGATTTCTCCAAACAATATTTATTACAAGGGGAAGACGAGGCATATATTCGGCACACGATGAACGATGAAGTCTTGCAATTCTTCACGACTGAAAAAGGTTGGACGCTCGAAGCCATCAATTTTTTCCTCCTTTTTCATCAAGAGAATCAATTACTAAAACCATGGGAAATTAAACGATTATTCAAAAAAGGGCTGAAATTACATGAGTTGTTGAGGGTTGTACGGGTTGCGAGTTCCGAGTTTCGGGTTTGACCGTTTTTATGTGACGTTATTGCGTTGGAATTTTGTCTGAGCGATAAAACCCGCAACTCGTAACCCGAAACTTATTCACGTAAAAACGGTCAAACCCGTAACCTGTTACTTAATTGCTTTCACCGTCATTTTAATATCTTCAACAGGTCTATCCCGTCTATCTTTTTTTGCTTTTGCAATTTTATCAATGACATCCAAACCTTCCACGATTTCACCGAAAACAGTATATTCATTATCCAAAGGAGGATAACCGCCTAAATCTTTATATTTCGAGCGTTGCTCAGGGGTGTATTTGATGCCTTTTCTGCGTTCGATAGTTGAAAGCATCAAATCCGTTACCTCTGAACCATGGACGATATAAAATTGAGAACCGGAAGATTCCTTTTTAGGATTCATCACATCAGGCTGTCGAGCTGCTGCTAACACACCTTTGTAATGTGGAAATTCCGTATTGAATTCCGCAGGAATGGTATAATCAAGCCCACCCATTCCGAGGGCTTGACCACTTTTTGCATTTTTAGAATCTGGGTCGCCACCTTGAATCATAAATCCATCAATAATTCTATGAAACAACGTACCGTCATAAAATCCCTCTTCTGCTAATTTAATAAAATTATCACGGTGTTTGGGAGTTTCGTCGTAAAGGCGGACTTGCATATCACCATATTTTGTTTCAATCAAAATCAAACACGCCCCTTCGGGTGCGTCGATCACGATTTGTTGCTCAATAACCTCTCTTTTTCTATCTTTAAAAGCCGTCAATTTTACGGTATAATTTCCGCTAAAACGATATTTATGGGTTGGGTTTTCTTCGGTTGATTTGATATGATCGCCAAATTCCCAAACGTATTTATCCGCACCTTCTGAAAGATTATTGAACGTCACTTGTACAGGAGCGACTTCCGAAGATTTTGTCATTTCAAAAGCTGCTTTTAATGGAATATCTGCAATCGTAATTTTTTGCATAATTTCCACTTCTTTTTTGCCTTTGATGGCTTTCAACGTTACATTATACGTGCCTGCCTTTTCGTAAAGGTGTTTTGGTTCGGCAGCCGTAGAGGTATCGCCATCACCAAAATACCAAACATAAGCCTCTGAGTTTTCAGATTTATTGCCAAAAGCAACTTCTATTTTTGAATTATATTCCTTTTGCGGAATTTCAAATTGGGCCACAGGTCTTGCACAAGCTGCGAAAAACACAATCGCAAGACTTAAAATCGTTAATTTCTGAATGTTGATTTTCATTATTGTAAAAATATGAATTGTAAAAATTTAAACCTCAAGCTCAAATGCAAAAAAGCGCATTGCTAAATTTCGTTATTAAAAATATATTTTCAATTGTAAACAATTTACCTCACTACTCGCACTTTCATCGGAATATCTTTAAGCGGACGATTTGAAGGTTGTGCGACTTGAGCCGCAGCGATTTGGTCAATAATGTGAATTCCATCAATGACTTGACCGAAGACTGTATATTCCATATCCAAAACTGGTGTGCCGCCTACATTTACATAATAATCCGTTTGAGCGGGAGAATAATTAACACCCAAAGCTGCTTTTTGTCGAGCATATTGTTCCAATATTTGTGATTGTAAAGGTGTTCCTTGTACGATATAAAACTGCGAACCCGAAGAGGATTTTTCAGGGTTTCCGTCATGACCTGCTGCTAACGCACCTTTGTAATGGTAAGCACCAGGGACGATTTCAGCAGGAATCGTGTAACCAGGCCCGCCCATTCCCAACTGCTTATCAGCAGGTGCATTTTTAGAATCTGGGTCGCCACCTTGAATCATAAAACCTTGCATCACTCGGTGAAATAACGTGCCATCATAATAACCCTCTTGGGCTAATTTGATGAAATTATCACGGTGTTGTGGCGTGAAATTGAATAATTCAGCTTTAATAATACCAAATTCTGTTTCAATTTCCACAATGCGTTTCGCTGCTTCTCGCAACGTAAAACTTTTGGTACTCCTTACTTCCACTCCATTTTTATAACTTATCAATGTTACATTATACGTTCCTGAAAAGTTATATTTATGTATCGGATTTTCTTCAGTCGAAGAATAACCATCTCCAAAATCCCAAAAATAAGAATCTGTATCTTTAGAAGTATTTTTGAATGCAATATCCGCAGGTGCTTCACCCGTCGGAATATCAAATTCAAAACTTGAAACTGGTTTTTGCTCACAAGCACTTAGCAAAACCATCAATGATAATGTTAATAAAAATATCGTTTTTTTCATTATTTTACAGTTGCATTTTTTTATTTAATTGTTCAATTGTTTCATTATTTATCTGAAACATGACTGAATATTCTAAAAAAATTAAAAACCCTTTTTTTAATTAAAACCATTATAATCAAAACGTTCGCTCGTCTTTTTCGTCTTTCGTCAAGCGAAGCAGCCTGCTCTAAAATCTCGGAGTCCATCTTTCATTACTCATTAATCAACTTTTCAAAATAAGTAATTATTTTTCGTTTTAATAAATCTTCTTGACTTTCTTCGCCTAAATTAGTGACTCCTTTTCGCAATTCATAATGCGGCCAACCGTCGCCATCTCGTCCGATAAATTCGTAGTGTCCATCATTTTCTAACAAAGAACAAACGGCAATGTGCATTAAGTCTTGTTTTTGTTCCTTTGAAAACTCACCATCCCAACGGCCTAATTCTTGAACGCCAATTAGAAACAAAACCCCGTTCATATCTGGTAAACCATTCAAATTCATCATTGCTTTGACTTGATCCCGTACCTTATTCCAATAAAATTCTAATTCCCAATCTTCCATTTATTTATTGTTCTATTATTTTAATGTTTTCAAAAGTAGGACTAAATATTGTAGCGCCACTGCAAAACTATAGCCACGAACTGCCAACTGAAAACTGTCAACTATCTTAATCCTCCCGAATAATCGGCTGAATATTTTTGGTTCGCATACTTGGCAGCCAAGCCGCCAAAAATCCAATAAACATAACGGTAAAAAATACCAAAACGAAATCGAAAATTTGAATACTAATCGGATACGTATCAATCAAAAGATTCGCACCGCCGCCGAGTTTTACGATACCAATCGTTTTTTGTAAAATATAAATAATAATGCCCAAACCAAAACCGATAACTGCTCCAAAAAAAGACAATGCCAAACCTTCCGTTAAGAAAATATTGCGCACCAAATTATCGGTTGCACCCATTGATTTTAAAATTGCAATATCTTTCTTTTTGTCTAATACCAACATCCACAACGCTCCAACAATATTGAACGCCAACAATAACAAGGCAAAACTAATGACAGCATACGCCATCCATTTTTCCATGTTCATTAATTTAAAAAAGGCCTCTTCTTGTTGATAACGATCTTTAACTTCAAACTCATCGCCCACGATTTTTTCAATCGCTTGAACGATATTTCTAACATTGGCATCTTCGGAAACCTTGATTTCCAAGGCATCAATTTCACCATTGGTATAACTCAAAATATTTTGAATAAAACTCAATGAGGTAATTACATAATTGTCATCAAATTCTTGCTGAATCGCAAAAACACCCGTAACTGGCAAAAATCGCCTTTTGAAAAGGTCGGTCGGACTTGTAAAACCAATACCTTTTTTCTTTCGATTTGGCATATAAATACCCAAAGATTGCGATTGATCGCCAACGACAATGGATAATTTATACTCCATTCCTGCTCCAATCACTGCATAATCCATTTCATCATCTGAAATATGATAATTACCACGAATTATATTATTATCGACTTTCGAAACCGAATCAAAAGCAACGTCAACACCTTTCAAAACACCAAAATCTTGACTTTCGCCATATTCAAAAAAGGAAACTTCTGAAAGTGATTGTGAAATTTCTAAAACTCCACCTAACTGTTTAATGCTTTTTAATTGTGTACTATCAGGTGAAAAAACTTTCCCTTCGATGACTGTAACTTTAATGTCAGGGTTGAATGAGCCGTAAAGACTTTTGATTAAATCCTCAAAACCATTAAAAACGGAAAGAATTAGGATAATCGCTGCTGTACCAACGGCAATGCCACCAACCGCAATGCCCGAAATTATATTAATGGCATTGGTTGATTTTTTTGCAAATAAATACCGTCGAGCAAATTTTAAAGGTAAATTCATGGACTGGTTTTCTGGTTTTTTGGCGACTGATTTCTGATTGCTGGTATGAAAACCAGCGACCAAAAATCAGATATAGACTTATTAGATTTATAAAAAAATACCATTCTCGTCAATATCTAACGTCTAACATCTTTACTAAGCTAAGTCGTTATCTTCGTCTGTTCCAATTTTATCAAAAAGACTATTTAAACGATACATTTCATCTAAGGTATCATCTAAGAAAAAACTAACTTGAGGAATTCTACGTATTTTTTTACGAATACGACCTGCTAATAATTGTCTCATTCTAACCAAATCGTCATCTAATTGAATAATAACACTTTGCTTATCTTCAATATTAAATACACTCAAATAGAATTTTGCTTCTCCAAAATCTGGTGAAAGCTTTACACCTGTAACCGTTACCAATGCTTGTACACCGTAAATATATCCTCCCTCTTGCTGAAGCACCATACTCATTTCCCGCTGAAGCATACTTTCGGTCTGTTTCTGTTTTACTGAACCCATCTTTTCAAAATTATTAGCAATTAAAATTATTCTCGGAGTAGCAACACTCTATAGAGCGGTGAAAAACGGAATGAATTTTAATCGTATTAATAAACAACAATCGCAAAGATATAAAATCACGTACAGGAATATTCAAACTTAGGATTAGTTTATCAAGTTCGTAACAAATAAATACGGGTTTAAAGGTTTTGAATTTCGTATTTGAGTTTGCATTTGTCCCGAGTACTCGGAATGAATTTACCGTTTTAAACAAAAAAAATAGTCGGTGGAATAAAATCCGACCGACTACTATGTACTACTAAAAACGATATTATAAACCTTTATGACAATCTTTAATTCTTTAAATCAATTTGAAAAAACGGCAGCAACCTAAAATCTAACGTCTAAACTCAAAACGCATAACTCATACTAATGCCAACGCCTGCCATCCATTGCGTATTTTCTGTTTCAAAATCCGCATTACCAAATACTTCCGCCTGAACAATCATATTATCTAAAATTGGTGCTTTTGGTAAATTTGGATTCCATTTTACGCCAAGCGAAGCCGTTGCTGTATTCATTGCTAAACGCTCTTTTGTTTTTTGAGGTTTCGGGCTAATAGCATAAGGTTCACTTGGTTTTTGAGTCGGTAAATACTCGTATTTATAAGTTTTTTGAATACTTTTTTTTGCGATTCCACCAATTTCTACAAAAGGAGAAAAGACATCTTCGCTATATCCAAAGTTATATTTCAAACCAACAGGAACCTGAATAACGGTTTCTGCAACGGTTGTTTTTTGGAATAAATCATCTGTATTTTTAGGTTGAACGTTCGGGAAATCTATACCGACATTTTGCGTTTCATAACTATAAGCGGCATAATTTGCACCCAATGTTAAATCGGTACTATTCGCAAGATTAACCGCAGCTTTCACACCTTCATTATTGAATAGTGGTCTGCTGCTCAACGTTTGTGATAACACAATTCCGCCTTGAACATTTGCTCCAATCTCAAACCCGATAGGAATAAATTGTCTTTGAGCCTTCGTCCAAGCACTTTCCTTTATTACCAAAGTTCTTTCTTTGCTAATCCAATTGTGAGAATTTACCGTATTTGTATTCGGAATAGGAAAACCTTTTGAATAAGCCTCGTTATTCGCACTCAAATAAGTTGGATTCGTTGCATATTCTTTAGAACGATTAATCGTTTCGGTAATGCGTTGCGGTTGATTCTGTTCTGCACCTTTAGCAGTGACAAGATTCATATTCATACTAACGGTGTTGCCTTCGCTAACAAATGTTGATATGACATTATTACCTTTGTTAATATTTTTGTAAAAAGTATTAGGTAGAGCCGCAGCTCTTTTTTGAATATTATTTGAAGCTTCCGTATTACTTGAAATGCTTGCAGTGACAGAATTATCTGTTGCTTGACGAGGATTTTGAGCATTTTCCGCTGAGGCAATATTCGCCTCCTCCTCTTTGACAATAGTAGCAATATCTTTTTTCAAAAAGCGATTCATTCTTGTTTCCAAATTCGCTAATTGCATTTCTGTTTGCTTTAATTCATTATAGAAATAAAAAGAAGATAACAACATCGGTAACAAAATACCGACTGCTGCTGCCCAACGCCACCAAACGATTCTCCTAATCGGCTTTTCTTCCAGTCGGCTCTCCAAGTCCAACCAAGCAGATTCATTAAAATCGTGATGTTGGGGTAATTCCAACTTTTCACGAAAAACATTATCTAAGTAATTATCTTCCATATAATCCTCCGTATTTTAAGTGATAAGTAGGTTCTAACATTGCTCTTAACTTCATTCGGGCTTTCGCCAAATTTGATTTGGATGCACCGACTGTAATGTTTAACTCTTCTGCAATCTCTTGATGTTTGTAACCTTCAAGTACATAAAGGTTAAAAACCATTCGGTAGGCAGGGGAGAGTTGTTGTACTAAATTCATTATTTCTTCAACCGATAAATTATGCAACGCATCAGGTGCGTCATCCAAATATTGGTCATTGACAATTTCGAGTGTGTGCTGATGTTTGTGATGTTTGCGGTAGTAATCAATGGCGGAGTTAATCAAAATTCTTCTTAACCATCCTTTGAAGGATAAGTTCAAATCGTATTTGTCTAAATTATTAAAAACCTTTATAAAACTATCATTTAATACCTCTTGAGCCTCCTCTCTATTCTTAGAATATCTCAGACAAATAGACATGCCGTAACTATAAAATAATTTATAGAGTTCCTTTTGGCTTTCCCTTTTACCTTTTTTACAGGCTTTGACTAAGGCTTCTATTTTTTGCTCTTCTTGCATAGTTTTAGTTAAAAAGCTGTTTCCAAATGTGGACTAAGCTAAATACCAATCTGAATTAAATTTAAAGCTCAAATGCAAATTCAAAATAATCAAAAATTTAAAGATAGGATTTTCTTGATTGGTAATAATCTTGGAGAAATAGCTTAAGGTCGGAAAGTACCTCATTTTTTTTCAAACATTCATTAACTCAACAACAGTTTGCTTCAAATTCTTATCAGTAAGTTTAAACTTTTTGAAAACATTAAAAACCTATTGAAGTCTTTACCGACCTTTCGCAGTAGCAATTTTCTCATTAACTAAACAACATCTGAACACAACACGAGGGTTTTTTCATAATGGTTGCTTTTTAAATTAAAGCTTATGTCGATGTATTGATAATTTTGTGTTGAGGTATTGACGTATTCAAGTTACAATAAACGTCAATACACCATTATATTAATGCCTCGGTACAAAATTTCATTTTAAAAACTGTAATTTTTGTATTAATATCGAAACGGCGATTTTAGTGAACTTGACGAAAGTCGCTATTGGCAATATATTTATAGTTTATAATTTAAAAATGCTGAAAGATTTAATTGTAATGCTTCTGCCCGTTGATTCGTGGTGATAGTGATGAATTTTGGCAAATTATTAAAATCAAAAATGATATTGATAAGGTCAACGGTTCGCCTTATTGTTTGATTTTAAAAGAAGATGAGTTTATCAAAAATTACACAATCAAAAGTTTTGATAATAAAGCATTTATTTTTCCAAATAATAATATTTAGTTTTGCCGAAAGGCTAAATCGTATAATATTATATGGTAATAGTTTTGGAAACAAAAGAAACTTTTAAAATAGAGCCGTAAGCGGGAATTTTAAGGAGTAATACCTCAATAATAGCAGTTTAGTAACGACCGAAACGAGGGTAAACGTTAGATTTGCAGATTTGTAGGTTTAGAGGTTCGTAAACCGTTGAAACCTACATACTTCTAAACCAGAATATATTAATAGTTAAATACAGCAAAACGATTATTTTACAATTAAAAATAACCAAATGAAAAGAAGGAATTTTATTAAAAAATCAGGTCAAACTGCTTTGGGCTTAGGCTTATTCGGTTCGATGAATTTATTGTCAGGTTGTGAAAACAAGGTTGAAGAATCGGCACAAGGGCAGGAACAAGGGGAACAATCGACCGATTTGTTTTTCAAAATGTCGTTAGCACAATGGTCATTTCACCGTGCTTTAGGGTTGAATGATGAAGAAAAAGTAACGCTTGACCATTTAGATTTTGCGAAAAAAGCTCGGGAAATGGGTTTTGAAGGCGTGGAATATGTGACGCACTTTTTCAAGGATAAAGCCGAAGATGAAAAGTATTTGGCAGAAATGAAAAAACGAGCGGCGGACAATGATATTCAGAGTCTGTTGATTATGGTTGATGGTGAGGGTGATTTGGCAATCAAAGATGATGCGGAACGCACCAAAGGAATTGAGAATCATTACAAATGGGTTGAAGCGGCTCACTTTTTAGGTTGTCATTCCATTCGTGTCAATGTTTTTGGTGATGGAACGGCAGCAGAAATGACGGAAAATGCAAAAGATAGTTTGACTCGCTTGTCGGAATATGCTGCGAAAGAAAGTATTAATGTTTTGGTGGAAAATCATGGCGGAATGTCGTCTGATGCAGACTGGATGGCGAATGTGATGAAGGAAGTGAATATGAAAAACTGCGGAATGTTGCCCGATTTTGGTAATTTCTGTTTGGAGCGTGAAGGCGGTGAACGTTGGGGCGCAGCATGTGTCAAGGAATATGATAAATATAAAGGGGTAGAATTATTTATGCCTTACGCAAAAGCGGTCAGTGCAAAATCGTACAACTTTGATGAAAGCGGCGAAGAAACGGTCATTGATTATAAACGGATGCTGAAAATTGTAAAAGACGGTGGTTATACAGGTTTTATCGGTGTCGAATATGAGGGCGATGTACACTCCGAAGAAGATGGCATTAAGTTGACAAAAGCGTTGTTGGAAAAAGCAGGAAAGGAGGTTTAATGAGTCATAACGGGTGGCTAGTTACGAGCTGCGAATTTTATTGTTTTGATAGGACATTTTAAGATGAAAAAATGTTTTATTAGGTCAGAATATTAGGTCAAAGTAAAAAATTTGCGACTGGTAACCCGCAACCCGTAATTTTTTAGATAAATCAATAACAAAACATTAAACTGGTTTTATTAGTGAATGACAAAATAATATATTATTGATATTGCGAACTTTGAAATAATACCGTAAGAAATTAAAATTTAAACCATAATTCATTGATTTACAATAGGTATTAATAAAAGAATTGATTTAAAAAACTGTTAAAAAAGGTTTTTTTTAATAAATGAATATTGTAGATTTGTGCGAAATTTAAGAACGGTGTTAAAATAAACTTAATGTTCGTGAGCAGATTTACTACACAACTAATTGCGGTTTTCGCTGCGTTACTATTGGCTGTCCCCACTTTTGCAAGTGATGAAAAGCCAAAATATGATCCCATCGCTCCTGTGATGCACCACATCGCTAACTCTAACGAGTTCCATATTTGGGGAGATATTCATATGCCTTTACCATGTATTTTGTATTCTCCAGAGAGTGGCTTGGATTTTTTCATGTCCAGCAAATTTGAACATGGACATCAAGCTGTGAATGGTTATGTTTTACATGACGGTCGTGTTTGGAGACTTGAAAATGGTCCACAAAGTACCGTTCATTTGGATCACGAAGAAGCGACTCATGATGAAGCTCACAAGGGAGAGACGACACATGATGATCACGCTGAATCTGGCGATGCTGAAACCCACGAAGATGAAGCACATGCGCCGGTTGTTCACATCGATGGAAAAGCGTATAATTTAATCCAACATTATACTTTGAATGAGCCGACGACCTGGTTCGATTTATCAATTACAAAAAATGTATTTGGAATGTTGTTGGCATCAGTTTTCTTGTTACTTGTTTTTGTGACGGTAGGAAAGCGTGCTAAACAAAATGCAGGGAAAGCACCAACAGGAATCCAAAACTTCATGGAACCTTTCTTCACATTCATTCGTGATGAGGTTGCAATTCCAATGATAGGAGAGAAGCACTATGAACGTTTTTTACCGTTTATTATGACATTATTCTTCTTCATCTTAATTTGTAATTTGATTGGTTTGATTCCGTTTTTTCCAGGAAGTTCAAATATCACAGGAAATATCGCAGTAACGTTAACATTGGCAGTTATTACTTTCGTAGTGACAACTTTTAATGGGAATAAACATTACTGGGAGCATACTTTATGGATGCCAGGCGTTCCTGCTCCATTAAAAATATTAATCTTGACACCAGTTGAGATTTTAGGTTTGATTATCAAGCCATTTTCATTAATGATTCGTTTGTTTGCAAACATCACAGCGGGTCACATTATCATCTTAAGTTTGGTAGGTTTAATTTTCCTTTTCGGAAATGACGGCGAAAGTGCAGGCGGTGCAGCAGCAGGTGCAGCGATTGCGATTCCGTTCACTTTATTTATGAATTTAATTGAGTTGGTGGTTGCTTTCATTCAAGCATTTGTATTTGCAATGCTTTCCGCATCTTATATCGGTGCAGCAGTAGAAGAAGCACCTGAACACCATTAATATACGATTACAAACCTCATCGGTTTTCGAAAACCGATGAGGTTTAACATAACGAGAATAAAGATTTTTTCAAATACATATTTTTTTTTATAACAATTAAAATTTAAAGATTATGGGTGCAGGTTTAGCAGTAATCGGAGCAGGTTTGGCAGCAATTGGTGCTGGTGTAGGTATCGGTATGATTGGATCAAAAGCTATGGAAGCTATCGCTCGTCAGCCAGAGGCTGTTAACGACATTCGTTCTAACATGTTAATCACAGCTGCCTTCATTGAGGGTGTTGCGTTATTCGCAGTAGTTGTAGCATTATTGGCAAGTTTAGGATAGTCAAAAATTGTTTATGTCGGGTGAAATATAACGGTTGGTTATCAATCGCCCGATATTTAATTTGAAAAACTCCTTAGTAATTAAAATTAGAATGATAAATCAAAATAAGCGGAATCATTAGTAGGCTATCTTTTCAAAAATATCATTTTACTAAAAAAAATTACTCCTTTATATAAAATAATATTTACTTCAAATAAATATAGTTATGCTTTTATCAAGTCTAATTAGCGTAGATCCGGGGTTGATTTTTTGGACTACCATTATCTTCGTAGGGTTATATTTCTTTTTAACAAAAGCGGCTTGGAAACCTATTCAATCAGCGTTGAAAGACCGTGAAAACTCTATTGATGATGCTTTGAAGCAAGCAGAAAAAGCTCGTCAAGAGATTGCTGCTTTGGGTGCGAAAAACGAAGAGTTATTGGCATCAGCTCGTGAAGAGCGTTCTCGCATTTTGCAAGAAGCAAAAGTTATGAGTGACAATATTATCAAAGAAGCGAAAGAGAAATCGAAGGTTGAGGCTGATAAGATTGTTGCATCTGCTCGTCAAGAAATCGAGAATCAGAAGAAAGCGGCTTTGGCAGATGTAAAAAGTTCTGCTGCAAAATTGGCTTTGGAAATTGCGGAGAAAGTTATCCGTCAGCAATTAGTCGGTAATGCAGAACAAGAAGCTTACGCTACTAAGTTGATTTCTGAAATTGAATTGAACTAAAAATTCACTGTTTCACGGTTTCATTGTTTCATCGCTTCTTCAAGAGGATAATGTAATAATGTAACAATGCAACAACGTAACAATGCAATATTATGTCAAGAGTTTCCGCTCGTTATGCAAAAGCATTGATTGATTTGGCGATTGAGCAAGATCAATTAGAAAAAATATATGGAGATGTTCAAGGCTTTCTTGAAATCTTGAAAAACCGTGATTTTGCGAATATGCTTCAAAGTCCGATTGTAAAGTCAGACAGAAAGCAAAGTATTTTCAACGCTATTTTTGGGGATTCAATTACGGCTACAACGAAGGCTTTTTTTGATATCATTATCAAAAAAGGACGTGAATCTGAATTAGCAGATATCACAACCGCTTTTGTTGAGCAGTATAAAGCAATCAAAAATATCACTTCCGTTACTTTAACAACAGCAATTGCTGCCTCAGATGAGATGATTGCGGCTGTAAAAAGTAAATTGGAAAAAAGTGGTGCTGCCGGCGGTAACGTTGAGTTAGAAACTAAAATTGATGCAAGTATCATCGGTGGTTTCGTTCTTGAATATGAGGACAAATTGTACGATGCAAGTGTTGCTAATCAATTGAATCAATTAAAAAAAGAATTTTCTAAAAACGATTATATCAAAAACATATAAAAATGGCTGGTGTAAAACCTGATGAAATTTCTGCAATTTTAAGAGAGCAGCTTTCTGGTGCGAAAACGGCTGCTGAGTTGGAAGAAGTAGGAACGATACTTCAAATCGGTGACGGTATCGCTCGTATCTACGGATTATCTAACGCAATGGCGGGAGAGTTAGTAGAATTTGAAAATGGTGTTCAAGCGATTGTTTTGAACCTTGAGGAAGATAATGTTGGTGTGGTATTATTAGGTGAAACTGGTGATACTAAAGAAGGAGATATCGTTCGTCGTACTGGTCGTATTGCATCTGTTGAGGTGGGCGAAGGTATGTTGGGACGTGTTGTGAATCCTCTTGGCCAGCCGATTGATGGTAAAGGTCCTTTGGGTGGCACATTGTATGAAATGCCTATTGAGCGTAAAGCGCCAGGTGTTATCTACCGTCAGCCCGTAAACGAACCTTTGCAAACTGGTATCAAATCTATTGATGCGATGATTCCTATCGGAAGAGGTCAACGTGAGTTAATCATTGGTGACCGTCAAACGGGAAAATCAACCGTTGCGATTGATACAATTATTAATCAAAGAGAATTTTACGAAGCAGGAAATCCAGTTTACTGTATTTACGTAGCGACTGGTCAAAAGTCATCTACGGTAGCGAAAGTAGCGAAAACATTAGAGGAAAATGGTGCGATGCCATATACTGTAATCGTTTCATCATCTGCTGCTGACCCTGCTCCACTTCAGTTTTATGCTCCTTTTACAGGTGCGGCTATCGGTGAGTTCTTCCGGGATACAGGTCGTGCGGCATTAGTAGTATATGACGATTTATCAAAACAAGCGGTTGCTTACCGTGAGGTTTCTTTGTTATTACGCCGTCCTCCAGGACGTGAAGCATATCCAGGTGATGTATTTTACCTTCACTCTCGTTTATTAGAGCGTGCTGCGAAAATCATTGCGGATGATAGCATCGCTCAAACGATGAATAATATTCCAGAATCATTAGTGAAAGCTGGTATCGTAAAAGGTGGCGGGTCTTTGACGGCTTTACCGATTATTGAAACACAGGCATCTGATGTATCTGCATATATTCCGACTAACGTAATTTCGATTACAGATGGTCAGATTTTCTTGGAAACCAACTTGTTTAATGCTGGTATCCGTCCTGCGATTAACGTAGGTATTTCTGTATCTCGTGTAGGTTCTTCTGCACAAACGAAAGCGATGAAAGCGGTTTCGGGTACTTTGAAATTAGATCAAGCTCAATACCGTGAGTTGGAAGCATTTGCTAAGTTCGGTTCGGATTTAGATGCTGCTACCATGTCAGTTATTGACAAAGGGTCAAGAAACGTGGAAATCTTAAAACAACCACAAAACGCTCCTTTATCTGTTTCAAAACAAGTTGCGATTATCTATTTAGGTACGAATAACTTATTGAGAGCAGTTCCTGTAAACCGTGTTCGTGAATTTGAAGCGGCATATTTACAAGAATTAGAGCAACGTTATAGCGACGATTTGAAAGCATTAGGAAAAGCAAAACCAAAAACAGACGAGTGGAAACGCTTAGTCGGTATTTTGGAGACTGTTGCTGCGGAATTATCCAAGCAGTTTAAATAAAAATTGTTTCATTGTTCGATTGTTTCATTGTTTCATTGTTTGATTGTTCCACTGTTTGATTGCTTCATTGTTTTTTATAATGAGCTATCAACAACACGACAATCAAACAAGGTAACAATGCAGCAATCAAACAATCTCTTCATAAAATGGGTGGAAGTTTAAAAGAGGTTCGTGACAGAATAAAGTCCGTTCAATCAACACAGCAAATTACTAAAGCCATGAAAATGGTTTCGGCGGCAAAACTACGTAAGGCTCAACAAGCAATTACGCAGATTCGTCCGTATGCGGATAAATTAGATTCAATGTTGGTTAACATTTTATCAAATTTAGATGGTGAGGCTGCTATTTCTTATGGAGTTGAAAGACCGGTAGAAAGTGCTTTGATTGTTGTAATGACTTCTGATAGAGGACTTTGTGGTGCTTTTAACGCAAGTGTTATCAAAGCGGCTGTAAGGTTAATCGAGGGAAAATATGCTGAAGCTCATCAAGCAGGTAAATTGTCGATGATGTTTATCGGTAAGAAGGGTCAAGCTTATTTCGCAAAACGTTATAGTGACATTAATTTTATCAATGACTATACGACTTTGTTTACGGATTTGAGCTTTCACAGTGCTGCGAAAGTGGCGGATACTATCATGGACGGCTTCAATGACGGTACATTCGATGCGGTTGATGTTGCTTACGCAAAATTCCGTAATCCTGCAGTTCAATATTTTGTTGGAGAGCAATTTTTACCGGTAGTTGAGCAAGAAGGAACGAATACAAAGGCAAATGATAATGCGGCATACAATGTCGATTTCATTTATGAGCCAAATCAAAAAGAATTATTAGAATCTCTTGTACCAAGTATTTTACAAACGACATTATTCCGTTATATGTTAGATACAGACGCTTCACAGCACGGTGCAAGGATGACTGCGATGGCTGCTGCAACCGATAACGCAGAAGAATTAGCAAAATCATTGAAATTAACATACAACAAAGCTCGTCAAGAATCTATTACCAACGAAATTTTAGAAATCGTCGGTGGTGCTGCGGCTTTAGATAATTAAGATTAAGATATTTCATCAGGTTAAGATATATGTTTTTTATAAACCCCAATGCCCGACGCGGCATTGGGGTTTTGTCTTTTTATACCGATTTTAAACCATAAAACCATCTTGATAAAGCCAAAAATGAATACTTTTATGATCATTAGAAAAACTTATTTTTTCTAAAAATTGTATAATACGTTGATTACCAATCACCACATTAAACAGAACAAAATGCTAACAATTGTTTACCAAATTTTACCGCTATTTCTCATCATTTTGCTTGGTGGACTTTTCGGTTATGGAAATAAAAATTTTAATGAAAAAACAGTTACCGAACTCAACCGTTACGCCTATTACATTGGTTTTCCGACGATAATTATCAATAGTTTTTTATCAATTGATACCATTCCAAAAGTAGAAATTCAGACGGCTTTTATCAATGTTATAATTTTGACGGCTTTTATGTTTTTCGTGATTTGGATAACGGGGAAATTATTTAAAAATGAACGGCTACAAAATACGTATTTCGTCTGTGCGATTTTTGGAAATGTAGCATATTTGGGCTTTCCGTTGGTATATTCGATTGATGCGAATTACAGCACCTCGCTGAGTTTGCACATTGCTGGTTATTTGTTGGTCATGTTTACGTTGGGCATTGCGAAGTTGGAAATTTCTAAAAATAAGGGCGAGTTAAATTATTCAAAATTAGCAAAATCTATCGTTTTGAATCCCTTACTTTTAGGCACTTTCATTGGCATTATGATAACGGTTTTGGGCATTTCTATTCCTGATGTTGGCAAACGAACAATCGGTATGTTATCGGCAAGTGCGTCACCCGTCGTCCTATTTGCGTTAGGGATTTTTATTGCCAAAAACAAAATCGTCAAATCGTCATTGGCACACGCTTCCGCTATTTCTATTTTAAAATTAATCGTTTTACCGTTTATATTTTACGGATTATCAAGGACGATTTTTACGGATTTTACCATGCCCGTTTCGATAATTATGGCAGCAATGCCCGTAGCAATCACGCCTTTTGTCTTATCCGAGATCTACGATATGGACAAAAAAATCATCGTCAGTGCGATAATTATGAGTACTATTTTGGCGAGTTTCTGGCTGCCTTTGGTGATAGGATGGGCGTAAAGGGTTTTATTAAAAAGTTTATTATGAATTTCAAGTTATTAATTACCAGCATTTTAAAAAGCAAAGCAAATGAAATAAATTAAAATAATTTGCGAAATTAACGGCAGAAAAATTTCATTCAAAGTTTAAAATAAATTATAAAAATGGAAAAATCTACCTTTGAATATTATCGTAGTTTTGAAAGTAAGGAAAACGCAAAAGTGTTTACTGAATTTTTGACAGAAAATGAAGTGGAATTTTTAGTGGATTCACCAGAAGTATTGATAGATAAGTCGATTGTTGGAACGGGATTTTTACCTAAAATAACGCTCAAAATAAAATCGCAAGATTTTGAAAAAGTAAATGAATTAATCGCTGCTCAAGTTGAAGATACAGACATTGCGGCAGAAGGTGATTATTTGAATGAATTGAATAATGAGGAACTAATCGACATTCTCAAAAATCCTGATGAATGGTCAATTGAAGATGGAATTGTCGCCAAAAAAATATTGGCGGAACGAGGAATTACGTACAGCGATACCGAAATTTCAACTTTTAAAAATGATAAACTGCAACAAATCCGAGTAGGAAAAAAAGCTTCTCCTTTAACATTAATACTCTATTTTCTCTGTATTCTTGTCGGCTTTTATATCGGAATTTTTTTCACGCTGGCAGGAATCGGAATGGGATATTATTACGGTTACGGCACGAGTACGGACATTAATGGCAAAAAATATTTTGCTTACGATAAAGAAACGCAGCGTTATGGTAAAATTATTTTATACGTTGGTTTGGTCGGGTTCATTGTTCAACTTTTGTTATTATACAGGCTTTCGCAAATATAAAAATAAGGGTCGGACGCCAAAAAAAATCTACCGATACCCATGCTTTTTACTCTTTATCAGGGTAATTTGTTTGCCTCAAGTCTGAGGAAGCTTTTTCCTTGGGTAATTTGTTCGCCTCAAGTCTGAGGAAGCCTTTTCCTCGGGTAATTTGCTTGCCTCAAGTCTGAGGAAGCTTTTTCCTTGGGTAATTTGGTTACCTGTTTAATGTTGGACAAAACGGTGTCGGTGCGCTGCACCTCAATAAAACTACTTCTAACTTATTTGCTACAAACGGTGTCGGTGCGCTGCACCTTTTCGTTCAAATTTCAAGGTGCAGCGCACCGACACTGCCTGTCCCAGTTTACCCCGAAATCTCGGGGAAACC
>Ga0306865_1000283_pt1 | contig 24509 bp, 21 predicted proteins | sample AntRauTorckE5431_FD_190441 | JGI IMG/M metagenome (GOLD analysis project Ga0306865, IMG submission 190441) | Saline lake microbial communities from Rauer Islands, Antarctica - Metagenome Torckler E5 #431 (v2) (version 2) | ecosystem: Environmental > Aquatic > Non-marine Saline and Alkaline >... | reverse complement strand
GATTTTTTAATCGTAATGGAGAAATATTGTGTTTTTTTATTTGTAATTTTTAAAAATAAAGGGCTGATGAGAAGCCGTCCGCAAAAACATATCCTACAAAAGCCCTATTTGTTCAATTAAAAACTTTATAAAAGTATGAAAAAAATCAGTAAACCGCCAACATTTCATAAAATGTTCGGCAATCGACGAATGAAAATTTTTGTCGGTTCATTAATCAAATGTTAGCACAAGGACAAAGTAGTTTATTCATCGAAGACTTACTAACTTATTTAGATAATGCTGCTGCTAACGGTTTTACGGTCAATCATATTAATAACGACTTTGTAACGATTGAAGAGCCTTTAGATTCAAATGACCAAAATTCTGACGTTGTTGTTAGTTTAATTGATAAAAGCAAAAATTTGGTAGTTGCCAATCGTTTATATGATGCAAATGAAAATTGGAAAAGTTCAATTATGTATCGTTATAATGAAGGGCAATATCCAACTTTGAAAGCAACGAAGGAAAACTCTTATGTAAATTTACCATCGGGTTTGTCCGCAAACATGGAGGTTTATTCTACGTATGAGAACCTTGAATTTGATGTAAACCTTTAATTCTAAACCGTTCAATTATTAAAAAATGAAAAATATATTAAAATATAGCATAAGCTGCTTATTACTAATGTGTAGCATTATTACCAATGCACAAGACCGAAATGTTATTTGGGTTCACGGTATTTTAGGAGGCGAAACTTCTTGGCAAATCTATGATGATATGTTTGAACAATCTCATAAAATGATTGGTGAACGCATGGATTATAGCGATAATCATGACGACCTTAAAGGCTTCTCGGTTGCAGCACTCAATTTGCGTGGTGATATTGATGCTACATTTCCCAATGGTCAAGCAACGAATCCACAGAATATCGCTGTATGTCATAGTATGGGTGGCTTGGTAACTCGTGAAATGCAAAGACAGTTATTCAATACTAATCAGGCAGACCGTTTTGGAGGTTTCATAACTGTTGGTTCTCCACATAATGGAGCAAAAATAGCTAACTCAATACTTAATGGAAATGCAGATGCTTTTACACAAAGTGCTTGTATTGAATTAAGTGCAGGACCTGCTTCGAGTATGTATCCAAACCTAAGTGCAAATGGACAAACTATTAATGATATTTGTACCGCTTTTCAAACTAACTTAATTAATCCTTTACAAGGTATTGGTAATAATATGCAAAGTTTAACGGATATGAGTACGAATAGTACCATTATTAATCAGTTAAATACACATAATAATAACAATGTGACAATGCCTCGTTTGGCTATAAAGGGTTGGGAAAATGGTCCTGTTCATTGGCGTATGATTTCATCAGGATTTACAGGGTCATTATTAGGTACTCAAAATATGAATGATGAATTAATCCCTAATTCCGTTAATATTTTTAGAAATATGTATATTGCATCAAGGGCTTATAATAATATGATGTCCTCTATTTATGCTTATGTCGGTGGATTCGGTATTGGTACAAATTATTATAGAAAGATAGCAGGGCGATACAATAATCGAGGGGTACAATGGAACAGAGGCATTGTTTGGTTAGATAACAGCGAAAATCAATGGAATACACTAACTGGCTGTTTTCAAAATACAACGACAACGATTACCACACAAACATATTTAGCCGCTTCGTGTAATCAAAACTACCAAACTGGAACACCTGCTTGGCAAAATTGTATTATTCAACAATGCGGTAGTTTAAATATGTCGAATTGTTGGCAGACAACTACACAAACTTTTACAACTATTGTCCGTGACCGTTCTGATGGTGTGGTATGCGAAGGCTCTCAACAAGGTTTGGGCGGTGTTTGTGCGACACTTACTGCGAACGGTGTGAATCACTTTGAAGAACGAAATACAACTAACGGTAAAACTAATAGTGGTAATGATGAGATGGAACGAGTGTTTTTGCAAGTTTGGACAGGACAAAACTTGGCTAATTCATGTTCTTTTTTTGAAGTACCTGAAAGATAATTTTTATGAAAAAGTACCTATTAATACTCCTAACAATAGCGTACATCATTGTACATCCTTCCTGTGGGAAGGATGTACCTCTTGTAGAGGAAAATGGTGTCATTGTTTCTGTACCTTATGAATGGAAACGACAATTACATAAACGCAATCAATTTAATAGCAATAGTATTATTGATGAACACTTGGTTTATAATGGAAATCCTATTATTGCGACAACGGAAGGCGAAGGTGATAGATGGATAAATTTAATTGATATTGAAACAGGAAAAGATATATGGAAATGGAACGATAACTTTTGGGGAAGTGACGAAAAATTTAGTGTTTTGTATGCACATTTTTATAATAATCTAATGACGTATCAAGTTGGTAGTCGTTCTTATTGTATAAATATGGATAATGGGAATACACATTGGAAAATACAAGAAGACAGAAGTTTTCATGCAAGAGTTTCTGGTCTTGATAGTCATGCTTTTTTATTAGGTCCGCCAAAAGATACTTTAGAAGGTTATACGACTTATGTAGGATATGAAAGAGAAATGAATACAGGACAAGTAAATCAGTTTTTATTTACAGATATTGACTTTAACTCTGGAGGTGAAGCGAATCGTATTACTCGTATTTTTAATATTGAACCGTTCAAAACTTCTGATGACAAAACATATTTATTGGTTGTTTCATATGACCAACTTCCGAATTGGTATCAAAATCAATTTGTAGGGTTATATAATTATTCAGACAGAGAATGGATATATAATCGCAAGATGATTTCAGAAACCAATGGAGGAACAAGTTATGTTGAAATCGTGGGCGATAAAGCTTATATGACGGCGGCTCACAGCATGAATTGTATAGATATTTGGACAGGCGAAGTGCTTTGGACTTCACCGACAGAGGCTGCAATTGGTATTTCTTCATTTGTAGTAAAAGAAGGCAAAGTCATCGGACAAGATGAAGCGCAGTTAGTATATGGTTGGAATGCAGAAACAGGACAAGAATTATGGCGAGTTGCAGGAGCAGGAACGAGTAGTCGTTTGCGATATTTGAATGGTATTGTTTATTTTAGTGGCGGTGCGACTTCTCGTATTCATGCGATTGATATATCTACGGGCAAGACAGTCTGGTTATTAAAACCTGAACTAATGGAAAAGGGTGCAGATGATTTTAAACCTGATATTTATGCCATCGAAGGTAAAAATGGTGAAAAAGGAAAAATCGTAATTTGTACACCGATGAATGCGTATTGTGTGGAAGCGTATCAATAAAAAAAATAAAAAAAGGCAGGGGTTTTTTCCTTGCCTTTTTTTATTTTTTTTATTGATGAAAATCATCTTTTCTTTTAATCCAAGTCAGTTAGTAATGCTGAGCGGTTTGTCACCTTTGTAGTCACCATTGTAAATAAAAAAGTGGGCAGTTTTCAGTTGCCAGTATCGCAATAACTTAAAACAACCAAAAAAATGACACAGACTATAAACCGTTCATTATTAGATAAATACAACATTGCAGCTCCTCGATATACAAGTTATCCGACGGTTCCGTATTGGCAAACGGAGAAACCTGCGGAGCATCTTTGGATTGAAAATGTGCAACAGACATTTGCTAAAAATCCGGAAATCAGTTTATACATTCATTTACCGTTTTGTGAAAATTTGTGTACGTATTGTGGTTGCAATAAGCGGATTACAACGAATCACAAGGTGGAAGAACCGTATATGGAAGCGGTTTTGAAAGAGTGGGAAATGTATTTGGAAATGTTGCCAAATAAACCGATTTTGAAAGAAATTCATCTCGGCGGTGGAACGCCTACTTTCTTTCAAGCTGAAAATTTAAAAATCCTTTTAGGCAAAATAATTGATTCTGCGATTGTTCCCGAAGACCATGAATTTGGTTTGGAGGTGCATCCGAATACGACTTCGATTTTTCAATTACAAGTTTTGCGAGAGTTGGGATTTGATCGGGTGAGTATTGGTGTGCAGGATTTTGATGAGGATGTTTTGAAAACAATTAACCGTTTTCAAACGACTGAACAGATTAAAAATCTAACTTTTGCCGCTCGTGAAATGGGTTATAAATCAATCAATTATGATTTGATTTTTGGTTTACCGAAACAAAAATTGCATCATATTTTGGAGAATATGAAGGAGTTGGAAGGTTTGAATCCAGATAGAATTGCGTTTTATAGTTACGCGCACGTTCCGTGGAAAAGTAAAAGTCAGCGAGGGTATTCGGAAGTAGATTTGCCGACAGGCGAGGAAAAACGAAATTTGTATGAAGTTGGAAAAACGGCATTGGAAAAATTGGGTTATGTCGAAATCGGCATAGATCATTTTGCCTTGAAATCCGATGAATTATACGAGGCTTTTGCTGCGAAAACGATGCACCGAAATTTTATGGGTTACACGCCTTTTCACACGGATTTGTTAATCGGTTTGGGAACGTCTGCTATTAGTGATTCTTGGACGGCTTTTGCTCAAAACGAAAAGACTGTTGAGGAGTATCAAAATAGGGTAGGAGCTGGAAAATTACCGTTTTTTAGAGGGCATTTATTAGACAAAGAAGATGTTTTAGTTCGTCAGCATATTTTGAATTTAATGTGTCATTTTGAAACAAAATGGACGACCAAAAATCCATTTTTTGCTGATGCGATTATTCGCTTACAGCCGATGATTGAAGATGGTTTGGTGAAGGTAGATGCTAATTCAATAAAGATTACGACAAAGGGCGAACCGTTTGTTCGCAACGCTTGTATGGGTTTCGATGCTCGACTTTGGGCAAATAAACCCAAGAGCGAATTATTCTCAAAAGTTATTTAAAACCATGAAAGACCAAATATTAGTACCCACAGATTTTTCGAGTTTTGCTGTAATAGCAGCAGATACGGCGATAGCGTTAGCAAACCGTTTTGATGCGGACATTCACTTTCTAAATATTACGTTTTTAGATGAAAATTTGAATATGAACATTCGGAAAGCCATGGAAAAAGTGAAATCAGAATATGCAGAATTGGGCATTACAATGACTTCGGCTTTCAAAAGCGGTGCTTTAGTCGATGCGGTTAGCAATTATGTAACGGAAAAAAAGATTGATTTAATCGTTATGGGTTCGCACGGAGCGAGTGGCTTCAATGAGATGATGATTGGCTCAAATACGCAAAAAGTCGTTCGCAACGTCCACTGTCCGTTGTTAGTCGTGAAACAACCGATTGCAAACGTGAATTTTCAAAATATCGTTTTCGCATCTGATTTTTCATCAAATGAAAAAGTTGTTTTTGAACGATTTTTGGATTTTATCAAAGGGTTTTCCAATCCAGAAATTCATTTAATAATCGTCAATACCGCAAGTTTTTTCAGTCAGCCGTTAATTTTATTGCATGAAGGAATGACGGAATTTAAAAAAATGGCAGGTGACATTCCATGTACGTTACACATCGAAAGTGATTTTAATGTGGAAACTGGGGTTGACCATTTTGCCCATTCTATTGATGCGGATTTGATTGTCATTTCTAATTATCAAAGAAGCAAATTAAAACGCCTTTTTGTAGGCAGTACGGTTGAAGCATTGATTAATCATTCCGAAATTCCAGTTTTGAGTTTGGATTTTTAAGTAACGGCGACTTCAGTCAACGTTACTCAAAAGAAAAAGCCCCGTTCTGAACTTCAGAACGGGGCTTTAAAATTACTGCCACGATTTTTATCATAAAAACCTTAATTTGGAATTGCTATTGCTTCTTATTTTTAGATAAAATCTTTATCTTTTTTAGTTAAACTATTGATATTTAACTTATTATAATTAACATTTAATTTCTAATCATTCATTCCAAGAAACGCTCCTTTAGGTGCTGTGTATTGGTTATATTCTTGAATCGTTTGTGCAACATATTTGTAACCGTATCCTTTTGTACCCACTTTAACTTGCAATTCAGGATAATCAGCAACCATATCTTTCAAAATCGTTTTGAAGTTTTCACGGTTCATTTCAACCATTTGATTATCTTTTTCTACGAAGTAATTGTGTTCGAAAGCGTGTTCTGCTGAACGAGTTTCAGCGTAAAAGTTATACAAGTTAACTGTTCCTGCAACTTGACGCTCAATCAATACTGATTTAGGTCCGAAAGGAATTGGAGCAACGGTTACATCTTTTTTTACATATTCGATTGTTTGATCAATATATGATTTTGTAGAAGCATCGTATTTTGGAAAAGCGAAGCTATAAGCGGAAACTTCACTTGCTTTATAAGTTGTTGCTTTTCCGTTTGAAGCGATAAATTTTACTTTAACCTCATTCAATGTTGGACTCAACATCTCAATTTGTCCTACTAAAGTTTCGCCATTTTCTAAAACGACTGAACCTTTATATACTTTCGTATCATCGTTTGCGAAAACGGTTACTGCGAAAGTCATCAAAATTGCGGTGAATAAAGTTGTAAAATTTTTCATAGTGTATATATTTAAATTTTTCGTTGTTTTCCCTTGTTACTTATTATAAATCAAATATGCGGCATTTTTTTGCCTCTATATTTTAATTTTTATATATTTGTGACACTTGAAAAAACACATTATTATAATAAAATGTTTATTAATCGTATTTACGAATTTTAAACTGTGACTGTTAATATTATACTGTAAAAGCGTCAATAATTGAACCAAGTATATTTTTTTTTATAAATTGTAATATTTAATTATTTGATTACCAATATCTTATATAAAGAAACTGGTTGCTAATCAAATTAATAAAAAAATTTTTTTTTTCAAAAAAAAGTTGATTCTGGTAAATTAATTTAAAAATGATTCACATATTAATTATTTAACGTGGTATTGACTGTCGTAAAATTAAATCATCATGCCCGTTCTACTACTGCGTTTATTTATCCTCCGAAAAACCTTTAAATGAGAATTCTGTTATACTCCAAAATAATTCGTAACTTTCAGAAAATTTTGAAAGTTGTATTAATAAAAACTGTTTTAATGATAAAATTAAGGCAACACGATGTTTTTGCGTTATATAGCCTACCGTACTCAACAGCGCATTTTTTGATTCGGCAAATAGACAATAATATTACTCGATTTAATAGCAAAAATCTACAACAGAAAGGGTTTGTGGTTCATCCTTTTAAGGAAAAAAAATCCTATCCTTCCGTTTTTATTCGTCAAGATAGCCTACATAAAAATCCAATAATTCACTTTACTTCCAATCACCGAGGAACGGTCAATAGTATTGACCGAGACCAGTATTTGGAGCAAGTAGAAGACTTTATTGATGCGACTCAACGGGATTATAAAAAAATTATCTTTAGTAGAATAGAAACTGTCAATTTAGAAACTGGCGATTTGTTTCAATTGTTCAATACCTTAAAGGAGTTATATCCAAACGCTTTTGTGTATCTGTTTAATTTACCTGGTATCGGCTGTTGGATGGGTGCGTCGCCTGAGATTTTTGTGAGCCAAAAAGGTGATAATTATCAAACGGTTGCTTTGGCAGGAACGCAGCGAAATTTGGGTATTTCATTGGAAAACGTGTCTTGGGGCGAAAAAGAAATTGAAGAACAGGCGATCGTTGAGCGATACGTTGAGGAGAAATTGCAGCAGCAAAAGGTTGATTATCAAAAAACCGTTCCTTATACATCACAAGCGGGAAAATTACTGCATTTGAAAACCAAATTTCGTTTTCGACCGACTTCGGATTTGTTCAGTTTTTTAAAGGTTTTGCATCCGACTCCAGCTGTTTGTGGTATTCCAAAACAAGCCGCAACGGATTTCATTCTTCATCATGAAGCACACGAAAGAGGGTATTATTCGGGGTTTTTAGGCCCAGTAAATATTGAGGGTGAATCGAATTTGTATGTCAATTTGCGGTGTATGCAAGTCTTTAAAGATAAGTTTGCCTTGTACGTTGGTGGCGGTATTACTGCGGATTCAGACGGTGAAAAAGAGTGGGACGAAACGGAAATTAAATCGCAAACAATGGCGGATGTGATTGAAAGGATTTATGCGGGTTCATTAATGGTTTGAGTGTGAAAAAGGGTCGGAGGTTTTCGAAATCCTCCGACTCTTAATAATAAGATTAGAATGATATCGAATAAGCGAGTAGTTAGAAATTTAATAGAAAATTGTGCCGTGAAAGGCATTAAATATATCATCATTTCCCCAGGTTCGAGAAACGCGCCGTTGAATATTTCTTTTAATGAAGATGAGCGTTTTCAATGTATTTCTGTACCTGATGAACGAGTTGCGGCTTTTATTGCCTTAGGAATTGGTCAACAAACTGGCATTCCAGCCTTGATTTCTTGTACTTCAGGAACGGCGGCTTTGAATTATGCTTCGGGTATTGCGGAAGCGTATTATCAACAAATTCCGATGTTAGTCGTCACGGCTGATCGTCCGCCAGAATGGACAAATCAAGGCGATGGACAGACGATTAACCAAACTGACGTTTTTCATAATTACATCAAAAAAAGTTATGATTTACCAGTCAATATTGAACACAAAGAAGAAGATTGGTCGGCAAATCGAATGATTTCGGAAGCGATTGAGCAAACGATGAATTACGGCACACCTGGGCCAGTTCAGTTAAATATGCCGTTTCGAGAACCGTTGTATAAGACGGAAGATTATTCTGGGCAACCGTTGCCAAAAACCATTCAAACTGTTGCAATAACCACACAGTTTCCAAAATCTACGATTGATGATTTAATGGAAATTTGGAATAGATCGGATAGAATTTTAATTCTTGTCGGCTTATTGCCAATTCAACACGAATTAAATGATGTTTTGGGAAAACTGATGCAAAAAGATAAAAGGGTAGTGGTGTTGACCGAAACGACGGCAAATTTGAATCATCCTGATTTTTGTCCTGCGATTGATAGGGTTATCGAAACGTTTGATTTTCCAGAAGAAACGCAACAATTCAAACCAGATTTATTGATTACGGTTGGACATTCGATTGTTTCCAAAAAAATAAAATCGTTGCTACGACCTGGTGTTGATGATGTACAACCGTTTCGAAGAGCGACCTGGCATATTGGAAAAGAGCAGTTCCATCTGGACACGATGCAATCTTTGACGCATCATATTCCGGCTTTCGCCAAAGACTTTTTTGAGCAATTTATCGACCATATTGCACCTAATTCAAAAAAGGAATATGCCGAACTTTGGCAAAATCGAAGTTTGGAAACCATAAAATACCATTATGAATATTTAAAAACTTGTGAATGGTCTGATTTTAAAGCCTTTGAGCAGGTTTTAGACGTATTGCCGCAAGGCACAAACTTACAAATGGGTAACAGTTCGGCGGTGCGTTATGTCTTGTTATTTCCGCAACGAGAAGACGTGATTTATAACTCAAACCGTGGCGTTGCAGGGATTGACGGCTGTACGTCCACTGCAATTGGTGCGGCAATGGTGAATAAACGCCCAACGACCGTAATTACGGGTGATATTTCGTTTTTCTATGATAGTAATGCGTTCTGGAATAGCAATTTACCCGAAAATTTGCGAGTGATTTTGATCAATAATGGCGGTGGCAATATTTTCAGAATCATTCCAGGGCCAGACACGACGAATCAATTAGCGGATTACTTTGAAACACATCATAATTTGCAATCGGAACACGTCGCAAAGTTGTTTGACCTGAATTATTATAAAGCGAATTCAGACGAAACATTGGCGGAAGCCTTGAAAATATTTTACGGAAAACAGGCAAACGGGCGACCAGCTATTTTGGAAATTGTAACGCCAAGATTAGAAAATGATAAGATTTTAAAACAATATTTTAAGTTTTTGAAAGCACAAATTGGTACTTTCCGCTAATGATGGAAATTTTAAATTTATTTTTTTTAAACTTTTAAACTTTATAAAAAATAAAAAATATGTGGGAAGCAAAAAATAAAAAAGCCAACTTGATTCGTCAAGTTGGCTTTTAATTATTTATAATGAAGTTTTATTTTTATTCTTTTTCAGAACCTAAAAGTTCACCTTTGATATTATAATAATGAATCATTGAAATTTCATTATCCTCATATTCATAAATAATTTTAGCGATGTCGTAATCATCACCGCCCATCATACGAGAGGCTTCTTCGCTATTTGCATCTAAAAATGATTGATGCGTAACTTGACCTTCATCATTATAATGATATTTAATAATCGGAGCAGTTTGACTAACTAACTCATTATCAGAGCTATAGCGTTTTTCTAAAGTCAAATAATTATTGCTATCATAAATATATTCGATAATCGAAATACCTAAATCCAAAAGGTTATAATATTTATCAAAATAAGTCACTTTCGTTTTATTGCCGTTTACATCGTATTCATATTGAATCATTGCAGGGCCTGCGAAAGCAGCTTGAGTCGCATCTCTATCTTCATCGAAATATTGAACTTTAAGTAAATTACCGCTTTCGTCATATTCATATTCATAAATCGAAATACCAGCATTATCACTTGTCAATTCGCCATCAATCGTATAATTTCTTTGGGCAACTAATAGTTTATTTTGGTAATAAGAACGTTTTACTAAATCGGCTTCTGATAAAATCTCATTCTCAGAATGATAGCCTTTATTTTTATTTACTAAGTCCCCAAAATCGTTTACGAATTCATCACTCGCCAGTTCTGCTGTTGCTGTCTCCATTTCTGGATTATCAAAGATACAGAAGTATAGTTGAGCATTTGAAACACTTGTACAAAGTGTAAAAAATAGAATGATGAAAAATTTATTTGAAGTCATTGTTACTATTATTTAGTTGTTATCGCATGAATACGATATCTAAAACAATACCATTTTTTGTCTTATTGGTTGGACGGGATATTACCAAGAACGATACAAATTAAATATTATTCTAATATTACCACAGTGCAATATTACGAAAAAATACGATGTGAGCCAATTTTAAATGATAGACTATTGATAATTAGATTGTTAAATAAATAACAATAAATAAGAACAGCGAAAAATAAAAGGGATAAATCAATGACAAACGGGAGTAACGACACCCAAATTATCTTGAATTAATTTTGGACTAATATACGGAACGCCTAAATTCATACCTCGTAAAATAAATAAAACCGCCATTATGACAAGCATATAAGGAATGATTTTTTGAATATTTTTTCTGAATTTTAAACTGACTAAATTACCAATTAACGCAATTGAAAGCATCATTGGTAAAGTACCCATTCCGAAAATTGCCATATAAAAACTGCCTTTGAAAACATTTCCCATTGCAATCGCACCGATGACCGCCAGATAAACTAAGCCGCATGGTAGAAAACCATTCAAAACGCCAACCAAAAATAAAGTTTGTTTTTTTTGAGATTTTTTTGCCAATAAACGGGCTAATTGCTGCCGTACCTTTTTGAAACCTTTATCTAAAAATGGGATTTTAATCAAGTTTTTCTCAAAATTAATCACTGAAAAAGCAGCCAACAACATCAAAATACCCAAACCAATCGATAACCATTGTTGAAACCCAGCCAACGCAATTCCTTGACCAATCAAGCCGAAAACCAAACCGATAAAACTATACGTCACAATGCGACCGCCATTATATAAAAGCACATTTCCAGCCGTTTTTGCTTTGGTCACATCTTGATACGGCAAGCTCAATGCAATCGGGCCACACATGCCGATACAGTGAAAACTACCAATAAAACCAATTAAAAATGCAGTCCAAATGTCCATTATAAATGTGTTGATGTGAAAAAATGTATTGACGTGTTGATGTTTGAAAAATGTATTGATGTGTTAATGTGGGTTTTAAACATCAACACATCAATACATTTTTCAAACGTTAACACAAAAAAATTAAATAAAAATTGCAATTTCTTTATAATAAATTTCGCTATCGCCTTCCCAATCAATTTTGACTTTCCAACGCCCTGGTATCATTTCAGAAGTCCTGAAAGTGAGGGTCTTTTCTTTTAAATTTTCAATTGGTAAGGTAAAATCTAAACCTTCTTGTGAAGGTCTAAAACACAGTATTTCTCCTGAAAAATCAGTAATTTCATTCGGAAAAGTCACCGTAACTTGTTGCGTTTCTTGATTGTAAACGACGGTCACATCTTGTTCTAAATTGCGACTATTGGCAACCCGAACCATGTGGGTTTCATATTGCAAATCTTTTTCGTAATAATCCTCCGTCACCATCGGAATATCCTGTCTTGCACTCATGATCACCAACGTCACCATCATAGCGACAAAACTGCCATATAAAATTGTTATTTTCCAACCCCAGCTCATATTTTTATGTATTGAGTAGCATCATTTCCGAGATGATGTAGAAATCAATCCACATACCACTCTGGAGAGTTGTGCTACGTTTATTTATAATTAAAATTCGTTTTCATACCGTCAATTTTTTTGTTGCCTGACCATACTTCTACGTGAATATCATTTTTGCGACCGCGCAAATTCTTTTTACCAATTTCGACGAAGAACGCACCTTTTATCATGCCTTGTTTATCCACGTTTAAACCGGCTTTTCCAACCAATTTAATTGTACCTAAACCTTCTTTTATTTTTAATTCAATCGGTAAATTCTTATTCGTTTTATTGATAATTTGGAAGGTATAAAGGTTACTGACCGTTGTTTCATTCACTTCTTGATACAACATACCAGGTGCCCGCAAAATCGTGACTTCCATATCCGAGCGCAAAGATAAAGACATAAATAAAACGCCAATAAGCAAGGACAAAACAACCGTATAAGATTTCATTCGAGCCGTAAATTCAAATGGTTTTTTCTCTTCAATCATCGTTTGAGAAGCGTAACGAATCAAGCCTTTTGGTCTGTCAACCTTTACCATGACTTCATCACAAGCGTCCATACAAGCCGTACAATTCACACATTCCAACTGCGTACCATTCCGAATATCAATGCCCGTTGGACAGACTTTAACGCACAAATCACAATCTATACAATCGCCCAAACTCGGCATAGAAGCAAATTCTACTGTTGTGTCGTTGGTTGCTGCATTGACCATTTCTTGAATATTCGCAATCGGATTATCAATTTTCACCCCTTGCGGAATAATAGGATTCGATTTTACTTTTTTTCGTTCTTTTTTGATACGTCCACGAGGTTCGCCACGTTCAAAATCGTACATTACGGCAATCGAATTTTTGTCTAATAAAACCCCTTGCAAACGACCGTAAGGACAAACCGCAATACAAACTTGCTCTCGCATATACGAAAACACAAAGTAGAACATAAACGAGAAAATTATCATCGCCACGAAGCTGCCCATATTCTCGGAAAGCGGTGCAGTTACTAATAATTTCAATTCATCAATACCAATAATATATGCCAAAAAGGTATTGCCAATTAAAAACGAAATTGCAAAAAAGAGAATATGTTTGGACGTTTTTTTAATAATTTTATCCTTCTTCCAGGGTGCAGCGTTGAGCTTTTTTTGTTGAGAATCCGAGCCTTCTATCCAATATTCGATACGGCGGAAAACCATTTCCATAAATATCGTCTGCGGACAAACCCAGCCACAAAATAGCCGACCATAAATCACCGTAAACAAAATAATGAAAACAATAAAAGCAAGCATACCCAGACCAAAATAAATGAAATCTTGAGGCCAAAACGGTTGCCCTAAAATCACAAATTTACGAGCCAAAACATTAATCATCAAAAGCGGCTCATCGCCAATTTTGATAAAAGGACCCGCAAACAAGAACGCAATTAAAAAATAACTAACTATTTTTCGCTTATCGTAAAACCAACCTTTCGGCATTTTTGGATAAATCCATTTTCGCTTACCCGACTCGTCGATACTTGACAAAGAATCTCTAAAATTCTCGGCATCATTCGAGCCTTTTTCGTATTCGTATTTTTCTACAATCATGGGGATTATATTATATTTTTTAAATAAACGATTTTTTATTTTTTTAAAACAAAAAATCACGAATCAAAAACCATGATGCAAGGTAGCAGTATATAGGAGTCTGTTTGATGATTTACGTCACCTTGTGAAGTGATATTTGGGAAAATGTGGGGTTGTGTGATTGAGGTTACGGGAATTTTTTGGAGGAATTAGAATGAGAAATTATTGAGGTTTAATGTTCAAATCAGCCATTAATTGACTTAAAGTAACGCCACGAAGTTTTGATAATTCTACCAATGCTTTCATACGTTGGCTACCCACGTAAAGTTGGACACTTTGCAAAAACTTGATTACAAACGGTGTCCAAGATTAAACGGATAGCCCATACGTTTAACATTCAATGCTTCGCTTTTATCCGTATATTATAAGATTTTTATTAAAAATACTAAAAATAAACTTACGATGCTGTGAAATAGTTGCAGTTTTTAAAAAGTCACAACCCCAACTTATGCCCCAAAAATCCGTCATCAACATCAAAAATCACCGCTAATCATTATTTTTTAAAAAAAATATTTATTTATTTATTTATTATGAATAACACACTAATAACCAATATTTTATAATCAAAAAGTGCCTAATTTTAACACTTTCCGACATTAAAACCTTAACCCCAACCATTTATTTATTCCAAAAAAAATTTGGTAATTAAAAATAGGTGATATATATTTGTTTAAAGTTATTAAGAAAAAAATAGCTTGATACAAAATACAATTTTAAAAAACATTTTTTCAACAATTATCAAACAAAACCTAATTGCCTATGAAATTATTAAACAATCTAAAACCTTGTAATAGTAGTCATTTTAAACTCAAAAAGTGACCTTAAAAATCAGTTTTTTCTTAAAAAATAAAACCACAAGTTGGGAATTAAAATATTTTGAAACAACGAAAAATTGTTGTGGGATAGGTATGTATTTTTTTAAATAAAAAAATATATTTTAATATTTTTTGGATATAATAAAGGGCTTCAACAGGTCACCTGAGAAATTTCCTGTGAAACCCTATTTTTAACTATAATAAATACAAATGTAATGAAAAAATTACTATTTTTTGCAAGCGTTTTGCTTGTGAGTACCTTCTTTATTATATCGTGTTCAGAAGATGAACCGATTACGGAATCAAATTTAAAGATTGAACCAAATGTAAATTTGAACGATTATTCAATTTGGGGAGAAGTTATTTCTACCATATTTAAGAAACAAGAAGCACAAACGTACTATTTAAATACATTAAAAAATGGTTGGGAAGACGAGCTTTCTATTCCTTTAGCAGTATTGCTTACAAACGAAGATGCTGTTTTTGTTACTTATTTTAAACAAGCCGTAGCTGAATTAAACCTTGATATTTCTGTTGAGGATTTTATTTCATTTTTACGCCAAAATCCTGACCTTGCACTTTCGTTTTATTATCCTGACGTTCGTACATTAGAGGAAATTGAGATTTTTGATGCGAGTTTTAAAGTAGCAGTCATTCCTAATCACGATGCAGAAGTATATAATTTTTATAAAAATGGCTTGTTATCAATAACGCAAAATAGTAATATTGACCCTGATTTTATGGTTCTTGTGTTACAAAAACGAGAAGGGTTTATTGCTTTATCAAAAAATGGAACTGAAGCGGATTTTGAAGCAACCTCTGTCACTCCTTATTGTGTAGATTTAGCCACACAATTTGCGACACTCAATCAAAATAGTAAGGTGAATAATACTGAAATCCTATTGCAAGGTGTAACTTATCCAAATCCTTTATATGATATTTATATCTTAAAAGATAAAGATATTATTAATGGATATAATGATAAATGTGGTATCCAAAACCCAACAGCTAACGATAGAGTTTCTAATAGTGGCAGTCGAATGACTTGTGAAAGAGATGGGTTAGATGATGAGGAAAATGTAGAACGAATAAAAACTCCCTATGGAACTTCTACTTTAGATTTGTTTGGATGTAAGTGGATAAATAAACATTGTACTTTTCAAATAAATATTTTTGTTCCAACAGCACAAACCAGTTCTCAAAGTTATTTTGTTACTAATAATTTTAAAGTAATTCACGCAGAAAGAAAATATTTAAAAAATAAAGGTTGGGTTTGGACGAATTTGAATATTTTTAAATGGAAATATTTAGAAGGAATACATGGGGAGTATTGGCAATATAACTGGATAGGCAAACATCCAAAAGGTACAGGAACAACAATTACTAATAGTATTGGCTTTTCTTTTAGTCCGACAATTACATTTAAAGAGCCTATTTCAGGTGGAGAATTAACTTTTAATCTTGGACAAGGATTAACAGCTATGCATTCTGTACAAAGAAAAACTGCGGACTTTGAATTAGGAAATGATGTTATCGAATATTGTGATTTATGTTCTGCTAATGGTTGGCAAGGAACAACATATAGTACGGGAACAATCGAATTTTCTGTAAGAGAAGGAGGAAATTAAAAATTAAATTAATTAAAAGAAGAAGTGCAATAATTCTTTATTGCACTTCTTCTTTTTTTACACCAAACCTATGAAACAAACAATTATCATTACTTTCGTAATGATTTTAAGTCATTCGATTTCCGCTCAAATGCTGACTGCGAATGCAGGAATAGCGTTAGTTTACAGTAATGATTTTAATTACAGAATGGCGTACACATATTCGTTGAACAAACGGTTTGACGTTGGTTTAGGCGTACATTATGTTGGCTATCGAGATAACTTTTTTAGTGGCTATCAAACGGATAATGGTTTACAATATAAAGGAAAAGGAGATAATCCAGTCCTTTGGTATGACGAATTTATACGAGGTACATCAAGAGAAGGAAAAGATAAATATGGCGATAGTTTTAGCTTAATTGACCAATTTTTTCATATTGGTATATTTGCACAATACAATATTATTCAAAAAGAAAAATGGAATTTTGGAGTTCGAGTTAGTCCTAATATTGTGATTATTAGAAAACAATTATATGTTACTTTAGTTGAAGAGTACTCTACCTTGCAAATCAATGAAAATAGTGAAAAAGAACCGTTTGTCTATTACGAAAAAGAAGTCACCAGCCTCAAAAAAATGAGTATTTCGCCGTCAATTTATGCAAACTATAAACTCACACCTAATTTTTGGTTGGGTGTAGATTATTCGATGCCTTTTTATATTTCTGGTGGCGTAGATATGTTACCTTCTTTAAGTATTTCTTATTTATTTTAAAAATAAAATACGATGAAAAAAATATTTTTTATAATCGTTTTAGTCATCCCTTTTTTTGCCAAAGGACAACTTCATGTAAATTTTTCAGTAGATGGAAACTATTGGGAACACACGGATTTATATGGTTTGCAAGGAGGTTTGGGTTTTGAATATAGAAAAAATAAATTGGCGTTTCGTTCTACTTTTAATTTTGGTTACGGAGAATATAATCGGTTTAAAGATTTTGATTTTGGCGCAGGCGAATATACAACTTTAAGAGTTGATTATGCACAATTTCAAACAATTGTGGGTGTTAATATTGAAAGATCAGAATGGATGAAACGCAATGCTATTTCGCTTCGAGATATGAAAACGGACTACGCAAGACAGCATCAATTTGATTTATTGACTGGTTACAAAATGATTAATAAAGGCGATAAGTTATCGCTTTGGGTGTATGGTGGTCTTTTTGCTTCGATGATTGACCATTTTTACGTAATTGATGTTTTTCAAGCACATGAATTAGATGCCCAAATTTATTTTGGAACATTAAACGCTGTCGTTTATTCTGACCAACGATTTTATACGATTGGCGGGCAAGTTGAAATTGCAGGAGAATGGAAATATAAAAATACTTTTTTTGCTCCTTATATCAAAGGTGGTTTGGGTCCCAATTATACTTCTTTCGGTAGTGTTGGCTTTCGGATAACTGGAGCAATTCGTAGGTAATAAATAAAAAAAAATGTGAATTAAAATTTTAAAAAAAAATAAAATCAGATTGACACGGCAGTAATTCTGTTGTTAAATACAAAAAAAAGCCGTTCAAAACGCATCATTTTCAACGGCTTTTTTTAAATAAAAAAATTCACAATCCCAACTTCCGCCCCAACAAACTCGTACTCACCATACCAAAAACGACCACCGTGACCGAACTCAAAGGCATCAAAATCGCTGCGATTAAATAACCGTCATCAAATTCAAATCCCTAATTCTATCAAAATGTTTTTTGGTTAAAGTGGCTAAAGTCAAAAGTGTCTAAAGAATTACGTTATCTGCCATTGATTAAAATGTTTTCTATTTTTCAAATAGATTTCATGTTCTTCATCGTCCATAATTGAAGCGTTTAAGAGCTGTTTTTGATAATTTGTTGTATCGGATTTCATAAAGGAGGATGTTCACCACAAGAAAACAGAATGTTTCTAAGGTTTATAACGGAATCTCTATTCATTTTTAAAGCGGTAATTGTTGCTCTTCCTATTGCAGTTTGTCCAATAATCAAAGAGCAGTTTTCATTCCATTGAAAATGGTTGTTCCAATTATCTAATCGAGGATTAAAAAGAGGAACTAATTGATTTGAAATTATATCTCGTGCTTCTATTTTTGTGAATTTTGCATTATTACAACCTTGACAAGCCCAAGCTAAATTAGATAAATTATCAGTTCCTCCCAAAGATTGAGGATAAATATGTTCAATAGAAAATGAACTTGACGAAAACTTATCTTGACTTTTACAATATTCGCAACAACCATTTGCACGAAATTGTACTTTATGTCGTTTTGCTTTAGAAATTGCCATTAGATTATTGAGGTTTAATGTTCAAATCAGCCATTAATTGACTTAAAGTAACGCCACGAAGTTTTGATAATTCTACCAGTGCTTTCATACGTTGAACATTTAACGCTTCGCTTTTATCGGTCAATTCGACCAATTGTTCAAACGCTTCATTTGTAATGGTTTCAGCATCTCTTTTTTCAATTAAATGGTTGAATAATAGTTGTTCCGTATCAGATAAGCCAATATTTATTTTTAATAATAATTCGCTTTCTTTTTTAGAAATAACATTGGCAACTCTTTTTGCTCTAATCGCTAAAAGTTTATTGACAAAATCATCTAACTCAAGTGTATTCAATCCTTGAGCGCTATCCAATAAATTTTTTATATAAATTCCTCTTGTTGACATAACATAAGATTTTTATTAAAAATACTAAAAATAAACTTACGATGCTGTGAAATAGTTGCAGTTTTTAAAAAGTCACAACCCCAACTTATGCCCCAATAAACTCGTCATCAACATCAAAAATTACCGCTAATCATTATTTTTTAAAAAAAAATATTTATTTATTTATTTATTTATTATGAATAATACACTAATAACCAATATTTTATAATCAAAAAGTACCTAATTTTAACACTTTACGATATTAAAACCTCAGCCCCAATCATTTATTTATTCTAAAAAAAATTTGGTAATTAAAAATAGGTGATATATATTTGTTTAAAGTTATTAAGAAGACAATAGCTTGACACAAAATACAATTTTAAAAAACATTTTTTTAACAAACATCACCAAAACCTATTGCTTATGAAAATTTTAAACTGTCTAAAACCTTGTAATAATAAGCGTTGTAAGTATAAAAAGTGACCTTAAAAATCGGTTTTTTCTTAAAAAATAAAACCACAAGTTGGGAATTAAAATATTTTGAAACGACGAAAAATTGTTATGGGATAGGTATGTATTTTTTTAAATAAAAAAATATATTTTAATATTTTTTGGATACAATAAAGGGCTTCAACAGGTCACCTGAGAAATTTCCTGTGAAACCTTATTTTTAACTATAATAAATACAAATGTAATGAAAAAATTACTATTTTTTGCAAGCGTTTTGCTTGCGAGTGTGTTAATCATAATATCATGCTCAAAGAATGAAGATTTAGTCCAAGCGACATTATCTATTGATAATGAAAAAGGGCAAACAGAAAATTTAGCTTTTGATGATAGAGAACTTACTGAAGTAGGAGCTAACGAAATTTACATGATTGATAATGAAATAGTTTCTGCGAGTACATTTCAATGGAATGTAGAAGGTATGATTTATCATATAAACATGGGAGAAAAGGATAATCCTAATTCTCAAAATTTATATTACATGGCGTTTACAAGCCAAAACGATTATGATGTTTTTATGCGTAGTGAAATTGGAAATAAATATGATACACACCAAGCAATTATTGCACATTTACGAAATTATGCTCAAAGTAGTGGTGCTGTTGATTATTTAGAACAACATGGTACTGTACCACAATTTTATTTAGATTATGAACGAAGATATTTAGCAGACAATCTACCTCAAGAGGTTGCTAATGCAAATCAACAGAGGACATTAATGGGGGTTCTTTTTAAAGATAAAAATTGTAGAAAAGCCTTTAACTTAACTATTCCTCTTTTAGGAACACCATTCTTTATTTTTAATAATAATCAGGCATCATCATTTGAAGGATTATTTATTGGTGGTTATCATACTTGTTTTGACCGAGCGTTTTATCTTGACCAGTTATTTGGTTTGACGGTTTGGGGGGTTAGTTGTTTTAGTTTTTCTCCAGGTGTAGATGATAGGGCTTCAAGTTGGTGGTCTATTGGAATCTAAATTTTATATTGGTCATGGAATACATGAAATTAATAGTATTCCATGACCTTAAAAATAATATATCATGAACTTCAATATTAAATTTAATATTAATGGTATTATTTTAAAAAATAATATTTTCATTATTTTATTCTTTTTTTTGACACTTAATAGTCAGGCACAAACGAATGAATGGTCAAAAATACCTGCTGTTGAGGCTTACTATACAACTTTAAAATTAGGCCGTTACACAAATTCTTCTGGAATTAGTCCTGATGAAAAATATTTCTTAACAAGTGTAAATTTGTCCGTATCTATTCCAATTACTGAAAAAATAAGACTTGGTACACAGTTTATGTCTGTATCAAGTAAAGTAATAAGAGAGCCAATTGATAGGGCTTATTTAGGAAGTGTGTTTGCACAATATAATTTACGAGCAAGAAAAAGATTGGGTATTTATTTTGAAGGAGGCTATTCATTGACAAATTTTTGTCCTTGTGGTCATGCTGAAACTTATTCATCAGATACGATAAATCATTTTTTACAGTTTGGAGCGGGAGTTAGTTATAAACTTACAAATAGGTTGCACCTAAAAGCGGGACTAATTAATTATTCACCATTTAAAGGGCATTCAGAAGCTTATAATTTCACACAACCCTTTATAGGATTAAAATATCATTTCTATAAAGATTATAAAACACCTTTTAAATCTCGTTTTTTCAAAGAAGTTGATAATACAGTAGAACCTTATACTTTTTTTTGGGAAGATGATGAAATTAGAAAATGGAATATAGGAATAACCTCAAGCGGTGTGACTGTAACACAATACAATCCGCTTTATGGGCAAACTGCACCTTTGTTTATATATCGAGAATTTTCAATTGTGCCGAGAGTAAACTATTGGATAAACCAAGCAATTTTAGTTGGATTACAAGGAACATATTATCATTATGAAAATAATTATGACCCGATTGTACAAAAAAACCATGGTTTTGGCATTGGTTTACAATCTAGGTTTTATCCACTATGCTTTAAAAACCCTGATACTTTCAGAGCCATCCGTATTGGTAAAAAAGGTAATTTAAATTTTTCACCAATAGTAGGAGTCGAAGTTCATGCCGCTAATTTTTCGTGGTTATCTCCACAAGAAGCAGGTGATAAATGGCAGTATGTTGATTTTCAACCTTATGCTGGATTTGTTTTGTCTTACAAAGATTGGTTTAATTTATTTTGGAATATAGGACCAACTTTAAGTGTGGGAGAATTAGAAGGAACATCGCCAGTAAATGGAGTCAGAATAATTGGATTAGAGTATAATTTTTCAAAAAAATAAAATATAACATTAGATAAAAAAGGTCAATTCATCTAAATTGACCTTTTTTGTTTTATTCCCCTCACAACCCCAACTTCCGCCCCAACAAACTCGTACTCACCATACCAAAAACGACCACCGTGACCGAACTCAAAGGCATCAAAATCGCTGCGATTACAGGCTCTAACAAACCTTGAACGGCAAAGCTCAAACCGACAATATTGTAAGCCAAAGACAGGACAAAACCGATGCGAACCATCGTCATACTGCGTTTGGCGTAATGGATAAACAGCGATAATTTGGGTAGATTTTCGGCATCTAAAATCGCATCACAAGCTGGTGAAAATTGGTTTAAATTCTCTGAAACCGCAATGCCGACTTCGCTTTGTTTTAATGCACCAGCATCGTTCAAACCGTCGCCGAGCATCATTACTTTTTTGCCTTCATTTTGATAATTTTTAATGAACGCCAATTTATCCGCTGGTTTTTGGTTAAAATGTAGTTGATTTGGTGAAAATATTGCTCCCAAATTCCCTCGTTCTCTATCGTTATCGCCCGAAAGTAAAGACAATTTAAAGCGTTTTTGTAAGTCAATAATTAGTTTTTCAATACCAAAACGATACGTATTTTTAATGGTAAAAAAGCCTTTCACAACGCCATTTATTTCAATAAAAGTACCTCTCGAATTATCAATTTCCGTATCAAAAATAAAACCTTCTGAACCAATCCGCACTGCATTTTCGCCAACGATAGCCGAAATCCCTTGACCGATAATTTCTTTGAATGTGCCAGTCCCGATAACTCGGTGATTGAGGTGTTGAGGTGTTGAGGTGTTGCCGTTGTGCGAACCGTCTTTCGTTTTTCGTTTTTCGTCCACCGTTTTTACAATTTCTTTACTGACTGGGTGCGAAGATTGTTCGGCTAATGTTTTAATTAAAATTTGTTCTTCGTTCGTCAAATCCGTTCCTTCATAAACCAACTGATTGTTAGAAGTTGAGGTCAAAGTTCCTGTTTTGTCGAAGACCAAATCCGTGATATTATTCATTCGCTCAAGGACATCAGTATTTTTGACGTAAAATTTATTTTTGCCCAAAATCCGCAACGCATTGCCCAACGCAAACGGAATATTTAACGCCAACGCACACGGACAAGCGATAATCAAAACTGCCGTAAACGCATTGATAGCAACCGATGCGTCATTAATTAACCAATAAATTCCCGTAATTGCAGCAACGATTAAAATCCCAACGGTGAACGTTTGCCCGACTTTATCAATCATTAAATTAAAATTGGAAGCGGGCTTGGTAAAAGCGTCATCGTTCCAAAGTTGTGTCAAATAACTTTGCGACACTTTTTTGGTCAACGTAACTTCTACGGCATCGCCAATTTGTCGTCCGCCAGCATAAATTGTTTCGCCAATTTTTTTGCGAATCGGCTCGGCTTCGCCAGTCACAAAACTATAATCAATATTCGCCCGACCTTTAATAAGAATAGCATCAGAGGGTATTAATTCCTGGTTTTTGACGATAATCGTATCGCCTTTTTCTAATTTGGTTAGCGCAACTGTTTCGCCTATGCTGCCCGTTTTTCGAGTTGCGGAAATTGGAAAATAAGATTTATAATCTCGTTCAAACGTAATGGTATCATAAGTTTTTCTTTGAAACCATTTACCAATTAAAAGAAAGAAAACCAAACCAGCCATTGAGTCCAAATAACCAGCTCCGGTTTGGGATAAAATTTCAAAAATACTTCTTGCGAATAAAACAGAAATTCCTAAAGCAATTGGCACATCAATGTTTGGTCGTTTTTGTTTTAAGCTCAACCAAGCGGATTGATAATATTCCGTTGCAGAATAAAATAAAACTGGCAAGGCTAAAAGAATATTCAAATAACCAAAAAAACGAGCAAAATTTCCATCTATACTTTTATTCAAACCCAAATATTCGGGAAAAGATAGCAACATGATATTACCAAAAACAAAACCTGCAACACCTAATTTATAAAAAAAAGTTTTAGACGTATTTGTTTTTTTCGGTTCGTCGCCATCAATATCTTTCAAATTTATTTCGGGAGCATAGCCAATCGAAGCCAACAAACGGACGACTTCTCGCAAGGTCGTTTCCGATTTATGAAAAGTAATATAAGTTTCTTTTTTTAAAAAATTAACTTTGCTTTGAGCAATACCGGAGTGTAATTTATATAAGTTTTCCAATAACCAAATACAAGCCGTGCAATGAATTTGCGGCATATAAAAAGTCGCTTTTACAATCGTATCATCTTCATAATCAATTAATTGTCTGCGAACATCAGCATCGTCCAAGACTTCATAATCTGAAATATCTTTTCCAGTTTTTAAGGAAATTCCAGAACGTTTGGATTCTAAATTATAATAGGTGCAAAGGTCATTTTCATTCAAAATTTCATAGACCATTTTGCAGCCGTCACAGCAAAATACCTTATCCTCAATATGGATTTCGGGCGTGTCGCAATCTTCGCCACAGTGAAAACAATGTAGATTCGTCGAGGTCTGAGAATCTGGTTTATTTTTAATATCGGTTGTTGGTAACATTGGTTGTTATTTTATTTTATTTTATTGGCTTGCTATTTTCCGATATTAATAAAAAAATAAAAATTATCAAAAAAAATGAAATAAAGAGGCAGTTGTTCTTTAAAAAAACAACTGCCTACAAATACCCCATTGTATAACAACCCAAT
>Ga0306865_1000279_pt1 | contig 24694 bp, 17 predicted proteins | sample AntRauTorckE5431_FD_190441 | JGI IMG/M metagenome (GOLD analysis project Ga0306865, IMG submission 190441) | Saline lake microbial communities from Rauer Islands, Antarctica - Metagenome Torckler E5 #431 (v2) (version 2) | ecosystem: Environmental > Aquatic > Non-marine Saline and Alkaline >... | reverse complement strand
TATTTTTAAGTTTTGACTTTCGTTAATAACCGTTTTGGTTGGCATGATTAAATCGAAATTGATTGGCGTACCGTAAATTTCATTGCCTTTTTTGTAATATTCTAAAGACGCTGTAACGCCATTTCCAGTAGGTATATCGCTATAAGGACCGCCCAAACCTTCGATATAAGTATCTAAAAAGGAAACTAAAAGAAATCCATAACTCCAACAATTATTATCGTTCATCCAAAAAGCACTGTCTTTTATTTTTTGAATTCGGTTATTCACATTGCTTTTTTCAATCCAATTATAGCCACCAATGCCCGAATTATCTTGATAAAAAGTGAATGGCAAAGGCGATAAATCCGTTACAGATTGTGGTATTAATTGCTGCGGAATAATGCCCGAAGTTATTTCAACCGTCGTTATTGAATCTCCCGTATCTTCCCGAAAAACGTGACGCACAATATCGTAAGTATATGCCCAATTATTATTTGCATCTAATTGTTTGCTCAAAATGATGACTTTATAATAATGTTTGCTGAACATACTGCCTTCTTCGATATGAAATTCATCGCCCACATCAAAGTTATAAACATCGTTTCGAGTAATGTTATAAATCCCTAATTTTAGATTTTGAATGCCTTTTAAATCGTGTCTTGTTTCACTCGGAAAATGATAAAAATCTGGTGCGGAAACGAAACCAAAATTTTCACTTATTTGATAATTTTCACCATTTAACAGATGCGAAATTGGATTATTCAAACTATCAAAAACCTGTAACGTCAAAGTTTTAACGCTATCCATTACGCCAAAAATATTTTGCGTTGCAATTTGCGAAAGCGTTGCTTCTATCTTTATATTTTCATCAAAAAGCAACCACGTTTCACCAACGTTCGCCTGTGTTTTTATCGTAATCTCGGCATTATTTTCATTATAATAAATATCCGTTCCATCAGCTTTTAACAATGCTTTTTCCCCCTGCCATGGCGTAGCAGCCGTATCTGTACAGAATTGATTATTGTAGTTATTATCAAGAATTTCCAAAAAATAAATCAACGTATCGCCATTGTTTTGAACGTTAAAATTATCCGCCTTAAAAGGAATATTTACGGTTTGCCAACCTATCGTTTGTTCGTAATAATTCGTCCGTGCAGTATTCGCCGTTCGATAATTTTGAGCAGACATTTGAAATGTCATTAAGACAAGAAAAATTGGTAGAAATGTTTTCATGTTTGAAGATTTTTTATGGTTGAATAAATAATTATTAAGATAATTTAACTTTTAAAGAAGGTATAAATAACAACGATTCAGAGAAAGGAATTGTGGCGTGTATTTTTTATTTTTATTTTTATTTTTATTTTTATTTTTACACCGCTCTGGAGAGCGGTGGTACTTTCACTTTCACTTTCACTTTCATATTTTTTCCAATATTTCTCCGGCTTTCGCCAATACCTCATCAGTTTTAGCAAAACACAATCGGACGATTTTCCCATCAAATTTTTCATTACAAAAAGGCGTAATCGGAATCACGGCAACGCCGTGTTGTTGCGTCATTTCGATTGAGAAATCAACATCATTTTTATTAGAAATATTAGAATAATCGACCAATTGAAAATACGTTCCTTCGCACGGAAGCGGCTGAAAACCAGTATTTTCAAGTATTTTTAAAAATAAATCCCTTTTATTTTGATAAAAATTATTCAAATCTAAATAATGATTAGGCGATTTTAGAAATGCCGCAGTTGCCCACTGCATCGGCGTACTGACACAAAAAACGGTGAATTGATGCACTTTCCGAAACTCTGCCGTCAAGTTTTCGGGAGCAATCACGTAACCGATTTTCCAACCTGTGGTATGAAACGTTTTGCCAAATGACGAAATCGCAATCGTCCGTTCCCAAAGTTCGGGATATTTTAAAATACTTTCGTGTGTTTTACCATCAAAAACGATATGTTCATAAACCTCATCGCTGACGATAATCGTGTTCGTATTCGCAACGATTCTCGACAGGTTTTCCCAATCGTTTTTCGTCCAAATCGTTCCAGTCGGATTGTGCGGCGTATTGACAATAATCATTTTCACGTCGTCCGTAACCAATTCCTCGAACGCTTCCCAATCAATTCTAAAGTCGGGCAATGGCAACGAATACGCAACGACTTCACCGCCACAAAGTTCAATTGCAGGGCGATAACTATCGTAAGCAGGTTCGATAATAATGACTTTATCACCCCGTTTTACGAAGGCTTGAATGGTCGAAAAAATTGCTTGAGTCGCACCAGAAGTCACCGTAATTTCGCTATTAATAGTCAACTTTTTTTGATAAATATTTTCCGTTTTAATCGCAATTTGTTCGGTCAATTCGGGCAAACCGCCCAACGGTGCGTATTGATTAAAACCATTAGAAATAGCTTGTTTTGCCAATTCTTTTATCTGTTCGTCGCAATCAAAATTTGGAAAACCTTGTGCTAAATTGATAGCATTATTATCACGCGCCATTTTACTCATTACGGCAAAAATCGACGTACCGACGTTGGGGAATTTAGATTCTATTTTCATTTTTTTATTTTAATTTTAATTTTAATTAAAAATCCTCATTCAAAATACTTTTTGCCGCTACTCGTGCCGTAATCACACAACCGCCCAAAAATGTACCTTCCAACGAACGAAGTCCGTGCATGCCACCGCCGCCAAAACCTGCGGCTTCACCGATTGCGTACAAACCATCAATTGCAGATTGCTTGCCATCAGCCTTCGGTTGCGTCAAAACTTGACACGCTAAATTCGTTTGAATGCCGCCCAAACTTTTTCGGGACACGATAAATTCACGAATTGCAATAAGCGGAAAGGCTTTTTTGTCTAATATTTTTTGAAGGTTGCACGTCCGAATTTTATCGCCACGGTATTCTCGTGCTTTTTTGATGAGTTCAATTTGTTTATCGGTGTGTTTGCCGCTATCAATTTCGGCATCGTAAGGCATGACAGAATTTAGGATATTTTCAACCGTGACATGATTTTCACCCGTCAAAGCGTTCATTTGACTGACCAAATCTTCAACAGAATTTGCCACAATCACGTCTTCGCAATTGTCCACCATTTCCTTTATCAAAGTCGGATTGCCCAACAAAAGATTTTTTAAAAAGGAGAAAAACTTCTTATCTCGAATCGTCTGATTAAACTCCGAACCAGAAATCGCAAACTCCTTTTTCATAATTTTCATATTCAGAATTTGCCACGAATATTTAATCGGTTGCTTAGAGATTTCTTGCACCAAAAATCTCGTATCAAAAGACGTGACCAAAGGCATCGGCAAAAATCGTTTGCCTTCATAATTCGCCCAAATCGCTGATTTACAAGGAACTAAACTCAATCCATGGTCTTTTTTTTGAGGCTTGTGATGTCGGATTCCTGCGGCATAATTCCAATGTTTATCCAGATTTACGACGTTGCCGTTGATGCGTTCGGTCGCCTCGTGCAAGTCACCGACGGCATATTTATGCGAGCCATTGAGAATCGTTTCAGGCGGTTCGCCCCACGGTTTATACCAATTTTGTTTTACCTTTTCGATACTGCCGTTAATGCCACCCGTTGCGACGATGACGATTTCAGCTTGTGCCGAAAACGCTTCGCCAGAGCCTTCTTTTGTTCCAGTTATGCCTTTTATAATTTTATTTTCAACCGTAATATCCGTCACTCGGTGGTCAAAAAACAACTGCAAATTTTGACGGTTTTTGTGTGCTAATAATCGCCATTTAAACACCCGAACCAGCTCCCAGCCTGTCCCCCAAATCATGTGAAACCGAGGGACAGAATTTCCCTGTTGATGCAAACCTCGCTCGACCCAATTTAAAATTGGAAAGAATTTAATTCCGTTTTTACCCAGCCATTTGTAACCGTGCGGCGTCGAATAATTGATATATTGCTTCGCCCATTCTCTGCCCCAATATTCATCCGCTTCAAACTCCGCAAACGAAAACCAGTCGTTCGTTGCCAAATCAATACTGTCTTTAACCCCTCGCTTTCGCTGCAAATCAGAATCCACGAAAAACATACCGCCAAACGCCCATTTCGCCAACCCGCCAAACTCACTTTCGACATCTCTATCAATAAGCATCACTTTCTTTCCAGCGTCCAAAAGTTCTAAAGCCGTTATTATTCCTGCGATTCCGCCACCGACGATGATGATTTCTGATTGGGAAATTTGGTTTTTCATTGGTAATTTCGTTAATTTCTGGTTAGGTAAAATTTAGCAAACTTATTTAATTTTTGACTCTTGAATCTTCATAATAATGCCCGTAAAATGACCAAGGCGAAGCCGTCCGTCCACTGTTATTTAAACCAAGACGCATATTTCACATAATTATTCGCAATTCGATTGACATAATGTTGAAACTGCTCGGGGCTAATTGCCTTTAATTTTTTCGCTGGAACACCTGCGTAAATATAGCCACTTTTCAAATGTGCATTTTCCAAAACGACTGCCCCTGCTGCAATTAAGACATTTTCTTCCACCACAGCATCGTCCATTACAATCGCTCCCATACCGACCAAAACGTTGTCTTTAATCGTGCAACCGTGAACAATCGCGTTATGACCAATCGATACATTATTGCCAATAATCGTCTTCGTTTTTTCAAAAGTCGCATGAATCACTGCCCCATCTTGAACGTTCACTTTGTTGCCCATTCGAATCGAGTTTACATCGCCTCGAACAACGGCATTGAACCAAAAACTGCAGTCATCTCCTGCAATAACATCGCCTACAATCGTTGAATTCTCAGCAAAATAACAGTTTTCGCCGAATGATGGGGTAAATCCTCTTACTGGTTTTATTAGTGCCATTTTTTAAGTCCTTTTTTCATCGTAATAAAAGATTTTATAATACTGCAATTTAAAAATTAAATAATAAATTAAATCAATATTTCTGCAAAATCAGCGAAATCTGCGGGAGAAAAAACTATATTTCCAAAATGTTACAAATAGAAAAACACATCGTACCAAAACTCCTCGAAAAAAATCGCTTGAGCGACTATTTAATTGGCATTTTTACGGCAGTTCCGACTCGGAAAGGCATTAAAAAAGCGATTAAAAAAGGGGCGGTTTTTGTAAATAGCGAGGTCGGAAATACTGGCGATTGGCTGGTCGGAAATGAGGTGATTGAGTTGTTTGATTTATTGGAAAAACAACCAAAAATTTTTGAATTTGATTTGTTGATTATTTTTGAAGATGACGATTTAGCGGTGATTAATAAACCTGGTGGCATTCCCGTAAGCGGCAATTATTTTAAAACAATTCAAAATGCCTTGCCACATAATTTGCAACCGTCAACAGCCAAAGATGCCTTGAAAATACCTCGTCCAGTTCATCGTTTGGACGCACCGACTTGCGGCTTATTGCTCATTGCGAAAAGCAAAACGGCACATTTGGAATTATCGAAACAGTTTGCCGAAAAAACGATACGGAAACGGTATCAAGCCATTGTAATTGGTCAGCTTCCCGAAAATGGACAAATTGATTTACCCATTGACAACAAGCCTTCATTGACCGAATTTCAGACGATTCGAGTCGTTCCGTCTTTAAAAAATGAGTTTTTGACTTTCGTCAATTTGTACCCCATAACTGGACGAACGCATCAATTACGAAAGCATTTGGCAGCATTAAATCACCCAATTTTGGGCGATAAATTATACGGAAAAGAAGGGTTGATTCTTTGGAAAAAAGGCTTGTTTTTATGTGCCGTAGAATTGGATTTCATACACCCAAAAACGCAAGAACGCATGAATATTTTGATTGAACCACCGAAAAAGTTTGAAATCATTTTAGAACGAGAAGAAAGGAGGGCGAAGAACGGACGCTTCGATTGACGAAAGACGAAGGACGAAAAAAAATCCCTACCTTTGCGACCTATTTTTATACTAAAAATTTGCAATAATAAAACGATATGAAAGATACTCCTTTAGTAAAAAAGCATGAGGCATTGGGTGCAAAAATGGGCCCTTTTGCTGGTTACAATATGCCGATTTCTTATGCAGGCATCAAGGCAGAACATCAGACGGTACGAGAAGCGGTCGGCGTTTTTGACGTTTCGCACATGGGTGAATTTATGGTAAAAGGCGACGGTGCATTGGCTTTAATCCAAAAAGTTACGTCCAATGATGCGTCAAAATTAAGTATTGGCGACGCTCAATATTCTTGCTTTCCGAATAAAAAAGGCGGAATTGTGGACGATTTACTGGTCTATCGTTTGGGCGAAAAGGAGTATATGTTGGTGGTGAATGCGTCAAATATTGATAAAGATTGGAATTGGGTAACCGAAAATAATACGTTTGGAGCAGAATTAATCAACGTTTCGGATGATTACGCTTTATTGGCAGTTCAAGGGCCAAAAACTGCGGAAGCACTGCAATCACTGACTTCAGTGGATTTATCGGAAGTAAAATATTACACTTTTGAAAAAGGTAAATTTGCAGGTTTGGATAATGTGATTCTTTCAGCGACTGGTTACACTGGTTCTGGCGGTTTTGAATTATATATTCCGACACAACACGCTGAAGCAGTTTGGGATGCCATTTTTGAAGCTGGTGCAGATTTTGGAATTGAGCCGATTGGTTTGGGAGCGAGAGATACGCTGCGTTTGGAAATGGGATTCTGTTTGTACGGCAACGATATTGATGACACGACGACTTCTCTGGAAGCTGGTTTGGGTTGGATTACAAAATTAGCAAAAGGAGATTTTAACGATTCTGAATTATTAAATAAACAAAAAGCCGAAGGCATAACTCGTCGTTTGGTCGGTTTTGAAATGATTGATAGAGGAATTCCTCGCCACGATTATTTGATTGAAGATGCAGAAGGAAACGTTATCGGAAAAGTAACTTCGGGAACACAAGCACCGTCTTTGGATAAGGCGATTGGTTTGGGTTATGTGAATAAGCCGTTCCGAAAGTCAGGTACGGAAATTTATATTGCGATTCGCAATAAAAAAGTTAAAGCTCAAGTCGTGAAATTGCCTTTTTATAAAGGGTAAATTGCGGCAGTCGTTGATATTACAAGGGTCGGACGCTTTGAAAGCGTCCGACCCTTTTTAATTACTATGATTGATATTTAAAATTTATCACCTTATTTCCTCACTCTTTCCAAAATCATATTCCATAATTTTTCGTACGGAATAATTTCGATTTCATTCAACAAACCTCTGTATTTAAACGGCTGCTCCACTAAGCGATTATAATATTTTTCGACATTACTCAAGGCTTCGTAGCGATAATCGGCTTTCGCCAATTGTTGTAATAAACGAATAAATTGAATGCTACGGAAATAATCCTCTTTTTTCAATTGACGATTAGCGTAATTTTTTAATCGATCAATGCGTTCCGTTGCGGCAGAATAACTGTTCTTTTCAATCAAAAACAAGACTTGAACGACTAATAAATGAACCGTAAACATCCGTTGTTCTTTCGGGTATAAAATCGGATCATTTAAGAAGCGAGAAAGACGGAAAGTCTTGCGTCGTTGCGCCCGAAGGATAGGATTATTCGTACCTTCTGACTCGATAATATAGTTCAAATACATATCATAAACATTCCATTTCTCTTTATCTGCCCCTACAATTCTTTTGAATCTTGTATTACTTGAAGCTTTGCGATATATCGCCAGTGCATTGATATAATTATCCGTATGCATTGCCATTAGTAAGTAATACTCCATAAATGTAAACCAAGTATCGCTACCTTCCGGGAACGATTGTAAACATTTTTCGGCATTAACCTTACCGTTTTTATAATCTCGTAAATGCAAATACGCATTCATTTTTTTCAATTGAAAAGTCGCCAATTTATCATCTTGATAATAGCGAGGATTTTCCTCAATATACTGCTCTGCGTTATCACAAATCTGTAATGCACTATTATAATCATTCAACATTTCGTAGCGATACACCCAGACCAGATACATATTATAAAAGATAATCGGCGAATCGTAAGTCTCCGACAAACCAACTAAGGCATTACAATAAATATCAATTTTTTCTTCTAAATTTTGATTTTTATCAGGTGCCTTATGATAATTCATCGTCACCCGTTGATAAAATTCTTCCGAGCGGATTTCTGCATCTAAAATATCTTGATATTGCTTACTGTATTGATCATAAATCTCGTATTGCTTTTCATTCGCTTCCATTGCTGCATAGCGTCGCAAAATCCGAGAACAATTCACGATAACATCTGCAAATTTGAACTTCAATGCTGTCGTTAATAATTGACGTGCCAAACTCGCAGCCGTGTGCTGTGCATCATTTGACAGTAAAATCTTGACTAAAGTCCAATCTTTATTACAAGAATAATACGCTCTATCGTAGGACGAAGTCGCAGGTAAATTGACGTCTAAAAAGAACAAGGTATTTAATAAACGCTTTCTAAATCGAGATTTTAGTTGGCGATATTTATCATCGGTTGGGCTACAAGCGTATAAAAATGTGGCGGCATCACGATCGTTTTTAAACTTACCGATCATCAACGCTTCGTAAAACTCGTTAAATTTAGAATTTTTGTGTTTCAAAGAGTGTTCGTCAAAAATTTCTATTTTTTTAACTTTCTTCTTTGTGACAATTTTGGAAATTTCTATTAAGTGTTTCATACTTGAATAAGTGACGTGATTTATAGATTGATATGTATTATAAACAAAAATAGACTATTCAAAACGCTTAGCCAAAATTAGTGTCACAATTATTTCATTTATTTTTATTAATAAAAATAAATAGATTTAACGTATAATGAGAATATATTTATTTTTGGATTCCTAATTTTAATATTATAAATTAATAGAGTACTTAATTTTGATTTTTGTATTTATTTTTAGGCTCTAATATTTACACAATCAATTCATTATCAAATACTAACAAATATAAATATAAAATATTTGAATTTTTAATTTAATCTTGTTTAAATATATTATACAATTTAAAATATGTAATGCGTAATACGATTTCCAATGACTTCGGATAATAAGGGGCTAATTATATTATAATTTTCTTACTAAATACGAAAAATCGCTGTAACAAATTCAATATATAAATAATTAGCATATTAACACTAATTAATAAATTTGGGAAAATTTGACTTGGTTTTTTAAACTTTCAATAAACGGTATAACTGTGTATTAATAACGAATATAGCAGGAATTGATAAAAAATAATATTTTTATCCCACTTTGATCCTCAAATTTTAGCGTAACAATTGTGACGTTTATCTATCGGATAAAAAGACCTTCAAAAGTTTTTTGATTATTACTCAAATCTGTGACAATAATTATTAGTTGATGTTTTCCTTTTGTAATTCGTTCCTCAAATTCATGGTAAATTACGTTTCGTTTACCATCATATTTCATCAAAATCCATTCGCCATCGATCCACGCATTATACGTTTTAATCCCAGTTCCTTTATCCGAAAGTTTGAATCCTAAAAGCCGTGACGGACGAGCTTCGCCTTCAAAATCAATTGCCGTAATTGTTGGTGAAATCGTATCTAACAAAATCGCATAATCACCAAAACTCCGAGTTTTGGCCGTCAGCCATTCACCTTCCCATTTATTACCAATGAAACTATTTTGACCATTCTTACACTTACCGATGTACAATTTTGATTTCAAATCTTCATCAATACTACGTTGCAATTTTAGTTTGATTTTATATAATTGATGCACAGGAATTTTCTCATCGTGAATTTGATAAGTTGGCGAAAAAGCGTAATCAGAATTATCATTCGCAATCTGAATATTCGCATATATATTTTCATAAAAACTGCTGTCGGGAAAGTGTAATTCCAAATCGCTGCGCTTCACAATACTCGCTTCGTTATACGGGAAGAAATAATTAAAAATATTGCCGTTGCCTGTGTTCAGCTTTTCGGCTCTTTTTACTTGGAATTGCAATTCACTTTCATTTCCTTTAAAATCTCTTGTAATTACCCTAATTTGACTCGGATTATTCGATAAGTTTATCACGCCATCATTCGCCAAATAATTATAAATTCCTAAATAATTTCCCTTCAAACGATAGCCTCTATTAAAATAACCTTCCTTATTAAACCATGCTCCGTAATCCAAATGAGCATTCAAGTATCGAGTTTCGTTATACGCTACTTTTTCCATTTCAAAACGATAAATCAACGAATCGTCTTGATAAATATCCATCGAAAAAATACCATTGGCGTTGCTCGTTCCCGAAATATTATCGTAAGCTTTTATGCCAATCGCCATTCGATTCGACGATATTTCCAAGATTATAGGTTGTATTTGATTTTGATTATTAACATTACGAATATTATACGTTTTGACGTTGGTCGTTTCGTGATTGTGATTGAGTTCATAAATCTTCAACTGTTGTAAAAACGGTTTTTTATCGTCCGAAATATCGAAACCAAAATAAAGTGGGTTTATCGGAATATCGGTTTTCGTATCTCGGATTTCAAAATGTAAATGTGCCCCTAACGAACCGCCAGTGTTGCCCAAATAAGCAATTTGATCGCCTTTAAAAACTGGAAATACCATCGCTCCTACCCTTTCATCAAATTCAAAACTTTGATTGGCATATTGTCGCTTTTTGACATATTCCGTAATCGCAGGTGTAAATTTTTGTAAGTGTGCATAAACAGACGTGTAACCGTTTGGGTGCGTAACGTACAAGGCATTTCCATAACCGTTAGCGGATACCAAAATTCGTGAAATATAGCCCTCGTCAATTGCAAGAATCGCATCGCCTTGTTTCCCTCTTGCACTCGGTTTTATATCCAAACCACCATGAAAATGATTTGGTCGAAGCTCTGCGAATGTTCCTGACAATTTAATTGGAAAGCTAATTGGCGAACGGAAATCATCGGTTGGATAGCTTTTTTCTTCGTTTTTGAACGCTACCAAAAATATGGTACTGATAATAATGAATATAAAATAGCGCATATAGAATAGTTGATACGAAATTACAAGGATAAACCGATGAAGTTTTGAAAATCTCATCGGTTTTTAACCTTTTTCAGAATGTGCAAAGTAAGTAATTTAAACGTATCCAGAAATATTTTGGGTATTGGTAAACATAAAAAGGCTGTTAAACCTCTTAAAGTATAAAATACTTTTAGCTCTTTGATAAATCCCGTGGAAAATTAAATTTTTCTTCTTATTGAAAATTTTTTATGCCTACCCCGATTTCTCGCGAATACATAGACACTAATTTACCGAAGTATTCGAGTCTAAAACTCCAGCAATTGAAAGATTAGTTTTTAAAATACGAAGATTATAGATTTTATGGTTGATGCGTATGCAAGTTCTTGAAGCAGGGGAATAACTAATGATAAATCACAATCTTAAAAAAGAACAAATTTTAGCGTTTGCGCGGCAATTTATTATAATGAGAAAAACAGGTTAATCACCACAAAAAAATGCTTGATTTCACAATGGAAACCAAGCATTTTTAATTAAAAAATTGAAATCAAACTTATTGATCTCCCTCTTTCGCTGGAGCACCTGAAGGATCTAAAACATCGACCGTTGGTGTAATAATTAATTCTACCGAACGACGTTGATTATTATCCAAATCCGCTTCTGTGTTCACATATTTACTTCGAGTTTGCGTTTCTCCTCTTGGAATCTGGCGAACAACTCTTTCTGTTGCAATACCATTCGCTTCCAAATAATCCGCAACCGAATTAATCCGCTTAATAGATAATTTTAAGTTTAAAGCCTCATCACCCGTTGGATCGGCGTAGCCATAAACCAAAACTTCATAATCCGCATCACCTGCTTTTTTCAATCGGGAAACTAAGCCATCTAATGTTGCTTTGGTTTCCGCATTTAAAGCGTTCGCACCTACCGCAAAATAAACTTCGTGTGCAGAACTTATTGTTTGACTTGAAGCTGAAAAACTAACTCCAATCAAGAATGTAAAAAATAAAATAATTGCTTTCATGTATTTATGTTATTAAGAGTTCTGTTAATAAGTCAAAAATAGGAACTTTATTTGGTAACTTATCATATTTTATATTCAATTTTATGACATTTATTTTTTTATTATATAAGAAATAAATGATTTGAAAAATCTGTAAGCAAATGATTAATTATTCACCATATATTACGCTTTTGATTACGACATTATTAAAAAACGTGGAACGCCGTGAAACAATAAGCGGAATATTGACACTCATAGTTATCCACATAGTTGCCAACATTTACGGCTATTTTGTGGATAACTATGTACTGTAACAGTCATATTTAACACTTTTTTAATAAAAAGTTTACATTAAAGAGCTATTATCGAGTTATAGCAATACTTATAAACTGTAAAACGACCTATTATTGTGACAATCCGAATGTCATAATCGCTAATTTTCGTATTAAAAAGGGGCAGTGAACTTCACCCTTTTATCAAAGGAATTATTACTAAAAATAGGCTTAAAACCCTTTAAAAATAACGTTGAATATTGTAATTCGTTAGCAATCAACAATTCACAATATTCAAAAAATCTTATACCACTTTTGTCCTTTGAAAAATTGCCTTTTTTGAGTGTAGATTACGCAAAAAATGGATACAAATAGTTATCCACAAAGTTATCAACACATTTCTACCGATTATAATTTTTTAACTGCCAAATTCGTATCACTAAATTGATAATTTACCCACAAAGCTATCGTTAATAAGACCAAAGCTCCTGCCTGATGCAATACGCCCAAATCCACAGGAATTGTCCCTTTGGAGTTAATAAGCGTAAAAATCCCTAACAAAACTTGAATTGTTAACATACTTATCAACAGTGTATTACCGACGGTAAAACGCTTTGTAAAGTTGAGTTTTCGTGTCATAAAAAAGAAGGCTAAAATACTGATAGTCAACAGGTAAGCTGTACTTCTATGCAAAACCTGAACCAACGCTGGAGCAAACTTTGTAGAGTCGTAATGCTTCATATTTTCCACAGTCCATTCCGAACTTGTTAACACTACCTGCGGAATCATCTCTCCTGCCATATCCGGGAAAGTTGGATAATATAAACCAGCTTTCATACCCGACATTAGACCACCCAATATGATTTGAACAGCAATAACGATTGTTATGAAAATTGCTAACTTTTTGAATTTTAAATTGTGGATAACTTGCTTATTCGGACTAAAAGTGTGGAAAGTTGTCCATAATAAGTAGGAAAATAGGATGAACGCCAACGATAGATGCAGCGTGAGCTTATACGCATTTACCCACGGTCGTTCAATCAGCCCCGAAGCGACCATAATCCACCCAAAAGAAGCCACCACAGCTGCCATACTGACCACTATTCCCAAACGCTTCATCAAAGGCTTAGGAAGCCATCCTTTACGCCAAAAAAACAAGAACGGAATAATGAACACAAAACCCATCGTCCTCGCCCAAAGACGGTGAAAATACTCCCAAAAGTAAATAAACTTAAATTCCGAAACCGACATCCCAGCATTTATCTTTTGATATTGCGGTGTTGTTTGGTATTTCTCAAATTCTATTTGCCAATCTGCCATATTTGTAGGCGGAAAAGTTCCCGTCACAATCTCCCATTCCGTAATCGACAAGCCCGAGCCCGTCAAGCGGGTAATACCGCCAATCACAACCTGAAAGAAAACCATGACTAAACCAATAATTAACCAAATTCGCACTACCCGCTTGATATCTAAACCCCTTAGTGTTGCTATACTTTCCATTGCTTAAAATGATTTTTATAAAAAAACATCGAGTTATCCACACGAAATGTGAATAACTTATGTAGAACACGAAATTTGCCGCAAAGTTAGCGTAGAAACAATGTAAAAGGAGAAAAATAGGTAGAAAAGGTTAATTCAGATTCATTTAAAATTACGATTTGTTTGAACAAATTATCAAATAAAATTACCGACTTATCCACAGTAAATGTGGATAAGTCGAAGCAAAAGCAGGAAACAACTCCTGAATTCACGAAAAATCAAATAAAAAAGTCTTTTTTTGTGGATAAGTCAATCGGATTTTTGGAAAAAGGAAGAAACAAACATATTTGTTTGTTCACATTTTTTTGACCTTAGTGTTCTATTATAATATGATTTATTAAATTTCTCAAAAAAAAGCCCTCATCATCAAGGGTGTTAACAAGTGGATAAGATTTTTGGATTTTATTTGGATATTAAAAAAAGACCTACTTACTAACACTTATTCACATTTTACTAACATATTATGTAGCTTGATTCTTAATGTTTTATGAACTTATAAACATAGTGTGGATAAGTCGTTCTGTTAGTAAAAAAATGAATGTTAGAAACTAACAAGTCGTGAATAAATGTGGATATCTATGTTAGTTATGTATAAAAGTGAGGGGAGTAATCCACAATGCACCGATTTTCCAGAGGGAATGTTAGTAACTGTGGATAACTTTTAGTTTTTCAACCAAGTTATCCACAGTTTTTGTTGGTAACTACCTTTTTACCAATTCCCGAAAAAGTTATTTTTCAAGGAGTTATAAATAACAAAAAATTATATTGTTAATAAGTCGGCAAAACATGTTTAAAAGTATTTGTTTTTAAATTAAATACTTTTGAACCGAAAATCAAATTGTTTTAATAATAAGGCATTTTAAACGATTTTGTGGTAAACTATTTTGTATTGAGTCCAATAAAAAACCGTGTCGGTTTTGAAAACCAACACGGTTTGATAACGGTCTGACCCGAAATGCCGCTAAACTACAATTTTCTTCCGTCTCAATTCAAAATTCTGACCTAAATAAACCTTCCGTACCATTTCATCCGCAGCTAATTCTTCCGCAGTTCCATCTCTTAATATATTGCCTTCAAACATCAAATACGCTCTATCCGTGATGGACAGGGTTTCTTGTACGTTGTGATCGGTGATTAAAATACCGATATTTTTCGTTTTTAATCTGGCAACAATATATTGAATATCCTCGACCGCAATGGGGTCAATTCCCGCAAAAGGTTCATCTAATAAGATAAAATTCGGAGAAACCGCCAACGCTCGTGCGATTTCCGTCCGTCGGCGTTCGCCACCTGAAAGCGTGTCGCCGTTTCCTTTTCGGACTTTTTCCAAACCAAATTCTGAAATTAAATTTTCCAGTCTGTCCCTCTGTTCAGCCTTGGGTAAATCGGTCATTTCCAAAACGGCTTTAATATTATTTTCTACGCTCAATTTCCGAAAAATTGAAGCTTCTTGCGGCAAATAACTAATGCCTTTTCTCGCCCGTTTGTACATCGGCAAGTCCGTAATATCTTCGTCATTGAGGTAAACTCGACCTTCCGTAGGTTTGACAAAACCAACCGTCATATAAAAAGTCGTGGTTTTCCCTGCACCGTTTGGCCCAAGCAAACCAACAATTTCGCCTTGATTAACCTCGATAGAAACGCCTTTTACGACCGTTCTACTTCCATATTGTTTGATGAGCTGTTCGCTGCGTAATTTCATTTCTGGTGATTAATGATTAGTGATTGGTGATTGACGGAAAAAAGTTAAAACAGGAATATTTATGCTTTAATTTAGAATCACCTATTTTTAGATTTCAAAATTACTAATAATTTTTTTAGTGTGAATAATTGATAGGAAATCAGCGATTTTTTTTGGATTTTCGCAACATATTTACAGGAAAATTAACAAACTGAAACGCAAATTCTAAACGATGCAAAAAACGATTGATTTACAATTAACGGCGGCTTACGAAACTTACGGGATGCTTTCCGATACGACCGAAACGATAATTATGGCTTTTCATGGTTATGGCGAGTTGGTGAGGTATTTTATTCGGAAATTTGACTTTTTGGACGAAGCGAAACATTACGTCATTGCGCCGCAAGGTTTATCGAAATTTTATATGAATAAGCATACCAGAGTCGGTGCATCTTGGATGACGAAGGAAAATCGGGAACTGGATTTAAAAAATCAATTGCATTACGTTCAAACGGTTTTTGAAACGGAAACAAAAGATGTTGATTTTTCTAACAAAAAGTTAATCATTTTTGGCTTTTCGCAAGGAGCAGCAACGGTTTCCCGTTGGGCAGCGACGCACAAAATTCCCTTTGACAAACTCATCGTCTGGGGTGGACAATTAGGCTACGAATTGACAGCGGCTGATTTTGATTTTGTAAAAACGGATGCTCAAACGATTGCTTTGTTAGGCGATAATGACCAGTTTTATAACGGCGACAATGTTCAGAAAATGAAAGACGGTTTTAAAACGGTATTTCCGAAAGGAGAATTTCAAATATTTGAAGGGAAACATGAGGTTTTGAGGGCGGTTTTGGAAGATATTTTATGATGATTTACAAAAAATAAAAGGGTCGGACGCTTTAAAAGCCTCCGACCCTTGAACAACTCAGATTTTCAAATCATTGCGACAAATTCTGAGATTTTGGGATAAGTTAATTGATACTTCAATTTAATACCTAAAGTACTATTTCATTCCCAATTTAGGCTTAATATATTTCATCACATTATCCGCATCACGACCGTAAAGTACCATACCGCCTTTGCTGGAATCAAAAATGAAACGGTAGCCTCTTTCTTTAGCGACATCATCAATTGCTTTTCTGATTTTCGTTTGGATAGGTTCTAACAAGGCTTGTTCTTTTTTCAACAAATTATCCTGCATTGTTTTTTCGCTTGCAGCGTAATCTTGCTGCATTTGAGCCAATTCTGCTTCGATTTGTTTTTGCTGAATCTCTGTCAAAACCCCTGCTTGAGCATCTTGCATCGCCTTCCCATATTTCGCTTGCATTTGGCTGTACTTCGTTTCCAATTGCTTAATCGCTTCCTTTCTTTGAGCCTCTAATTTTGCGTTTGCTTGTTTGATTTGCGGCATTGTCGTCAAGACTTCCGTCATATCAACATGACCGAATTTTACTTGTATTGGTGCGGTTTGCTCTTCATTTTTCGTTCCAAAATTTACGGACATTAATACAAATGCCAATAATACAATCGCCGCTGTTAATAAGTTTTTCATGTTTTGAATGTTGTTAAATTTTAATGATTTGCTTTATTGCTTCATGGTTTTATCGTTGATTTTGTTCTAAAAATCCGAATTTATGTTGCAATAATTTATTTAATATAAATTATGTGGATAATAAGAAGGCAATGTAACTATGAAACCATGTAGCAATGCAACAATGTAGTAATTAATCTTCTTTTAAATCATCAATAAGATCTTGTGTCTTATCTAACTCTGGATTTGCGTAAAGCATACTTGCATCTGAAGAACGGTCAAAAATAAAGTCAAAGCCACGTTTTTGAGCGTAAGCCTCAATTGCAACATAGATTTTATCTTGAATCGGCTTTACCAATTCTTGACGTTTTTTGAATAATTCGCCTTCTGGGCCAAATTGAGTTTTCTGAAAATCACGAGCTTCTGTCTCCTTTTGGATAATTTCGTCCTCCCGTTGCTCCTGTGCTTTATCGCTTAATAAAACTTTATCTGCTTGATATTTACCGTATAATTGCTCAATTTCTTGATATTTTTGAGCAATTTCTTGATTCCATTTTGACGCAAATTGGTCTAATTTTTTCTGTGCCGCAGCATAATCTTCTACGCTTGTCAAAATCTTTTCAATATCAACATAACAAAAACGCTGTGCTTCCATCGTAACGCTTGCCAACAATAAGGCGAAGACTAAAAGAATTCCTTTTTTCATAAATTTATATGTATTTAAAATTTTTCGATGCTTAAATTGTCGTTTCCTTGCGTAAAAGTAAAATTAAAATTTAGGAATTACAGACTAACCAAACATCAAATTGTGAAATAATCAATTCAATTGAATAATATTTGTAAATCAGTTATAAAACGTATTTAGATTTTTAAATGATTGCTTGAATTGAATAATAATAGGTCGAATCTAAAAATAATGCAGTTACTATACAAACAGCTTTCGCCCAATGCTTGTTTTCAATTATTTAAAGTCATTTATAAATTAGCAAACGGATAACTAACACGTAGCGAATTATGGATTTTATACTTTTTTAACCGTACTTTAACAGGAAGGAATACGCCGAATTAGTAAATAACCAGCATCTGTTTTGGATGTGCATATTCGATTTTTTGAATATACATTAATATACGTATTCATTTGGATACGTAGATACATACGCCTCTGTGTATCTACGTCAAAAACATTAAAACCATGAAAAAACTACTTTTACTACTGCTAACGATGAGCAGCCTATTCGCAAACGCACAAAATCAAGAAATTACGACCGAAATCAACGCTGTAAAACTTAGTATGCAAGGAGCGGAAATTGTGCGAGAAAAAGAAATGACTTTAGTGCCTGGAACGACTCGTTTGACGTTTGTTGGGCTTTCGCCAAAAATAAATGCGCAAAGCGTACAAGTTACCGCAACCAATGAGGTTCAAGTTTTATCGGTTGTCGGAAAAATCAACTTTTTGGCTCGACAAATTGAAAGTCCAAAAATTAATGCACTTCGTGATTCTATCGCTTTATTAAATCTTGATTTTCAAGGTATTAATGATTATATCAATGCGTTTTCGGTCGAAGAAGCGATGTTGAAAGAAAACCTGAAAATTAGAGGAGAAGCGAATGGTTTACAAATTTCAGAATTAGAAAAAAGTGCGGATTTTTTTAGAATTCGTTTCCGTGAAATTTATGCAGAACGCTCCAAATTGAATTTGCGAAAAGCAAAATTACAACAAGAAATCACTCGCATCAATCAACAACTGAACGAACTCAACGCAGGGAATCGCTACACGTCCGAAATCGAAATGACGCTTAACGCAAAAACGACAAAAACAACCATCGTAAAATTGCGGTATGTGGTGAATGATGCTGGTTGGTCGCCAATTTATGATTTGAAAGCCACGGAATTGGACAAACCGATTAATTTAAAATACCGTGCGTTGGCGTATAATAACACGGGAATTGATTGGAACGACATCAAAATTACCCTTTCGACTTCCGACCCAAATGCGCCTGCAATGCAGCCGATTTTACGTCCGTGGATGTTAAACTTTGATGCGAATGAATTTATGGCAGAACGAAATCAAGGGTTATTTTTACAAAATAATTCTAATGCGTGGCAACAATCCGCAGGACGAACGAATACGATTGACATAGCAGCAGCAGAAACCGAAGGCGTTAATATCCGCTTTGAAACCATCGAAATATCTGAATTAGATGCCGATTTCGAAATTGCAGAACTTTATACGATTCCATCGGATAGAAAACCCTATTCGATTGACGTTAATTCTCACGATTTGACGGCAGATTTCAAACATATTGCCATTCCAAAACTGGATAAAGACGCATTTTTGTTGGCACAAATCACGGGCTGGGAATCGCTGAATCTGATTGATGGTCCAATGAATGTTTATTATGGTGATAGTTATATCGGTTTATCGAATTTGAGTACACGGACTTTGGGCGACACGCTCGATTTGTCGCTTGGGCGAGATAGACGGGTTTTGGTGACTCGTGTAAAATTGAAAGAATTTACGAAAAAACAAATGATTGGCTCGTACCAAACCGCAACGTACAGCTACAAAATCAGCGTTAAAAATAATAGAAATCAAGCCATAGAAATTGATTTGGAAGACCAAATTCCTGTTTCGACCATCAAAGAAATTGAAGTCAATGCGGTAGAAATTTCGGGGGCGACTTTGTACGATAATACTGGCAAAACAAAGTGGAAAATGACGCTTCAACCTGGCGAAACGAAATCAGTTGTGCTGACTTTTTCGGTGAAATATCCCAAGAATAAGCAGATTAAGTTGCAACAAACGAAGCAGATGGTTACGCCTAGGTACTTTTAGCGTTTCTTGAGTGAAAATATTTTGAAAAAGCTGCTGGACTTTGTTTGGTGGCTTTTTTTAAAAGGTTATTCGTTTGTTACACCCAAAACCCTGCAACGTTTATGGTAATTTGTAAACTACAAATTGCAAAAATTATAAAAAATAAATAAAAAAGGATTTTGATACCGTATCAAAATCCTTTTTTATTAGATGTATTGATTTTATGTCAATTTTAGTTTAAAAAATTAGGTGATTTATCGCCATTATTAAAGCAAAATTTATCTATATATATGGATATTTAGATGTTTTGTACTAAAAATTAATATGTAAAAACCATTATTTTTTAATAAAAGGCATCAAATTTTATTAAAAATCAAAACAATAATAATTTAATGATTTGCTTATTAATAGCTTACGAGTTTTTATTAAAACCAAATAACCCTATTTCCAATTAAAAAATTGGTAACAAATACTTCACCATTCGTTAAATATCAATTCTCTTTGTTCTTAGCTTAATCCCCTTCTTTTGCAGCATTATTTAATCATTCTTTCAATTATTAAAACTTTATTGAAATGAAAAAATTCTACGTATTGCTCGTAGCGTTAATGTCTTTTGGTGTTGCAAAAGCACAAAGTTCTTTCGTATTTGATCCGTCAATTGCACCGGATTATACTTCTTCAGTAGTTTTGCTACCTCCATCTCCATTCAAAACGCAAATTTTATTTGTGGGTGGCGTTGATATGGTTCAAACAACTGCTACTTATGGTAATGCTGCGACGGCTGTCCCTGCAAAAGAATGGCATGATTTCATCGGTTTTACGGCTGACACGACCAACTCTGGTGATTTAGGTTGGATTATTGTCAACCACGAAATGCAGCAAACACATGACAACATCGGTGACGGTGGTGGTATGACGGTTTTCAAAGTAAGACGTGATGCAAACACGGATACGTTAATGATTGTTAGCCAAACCTTAGCTGACGGTCGTACCGGTGATTTCTTCAATGTTGATTTTGCGAATTTTGTTGGGGAAACAGGTATGAACTGTTCAGGTATTTCAAGCCCAGACGGCCGTATTTGGACGGCTGAAGAGTGGGCCGTAAAAAGTAATGCTGCAATCGGAGGTTGGATGCGCGATACTTCTGATTTTACTATTTCTTCTGATCTTATGGTTGCTGACGGCGAAACGATTAAAAAATACCAAAACCTAAACTGGATGGTAGAAGTTGACCCAAGAGAAGCAAAAGCGATTCGTAAACAGTATAACTGGGGACGTAACTACAACGAAGGTGGAACTATTTTACCGGATAATAAAACCGTTTTTTTAGGGGAAGATAATACGCCGGGTGTTTTGACAAAATTCGTTGCAGACGTAGCTGGTGACTTTAATTCAGGTACAACTTACGTTTACAAACACGATGCACCAACAAAATGGATAGAAATTGACAACGGTGATTTTGATAAGATGTTAAACTTCCACGATGAAGGAATCGCAAATGGTGCGACCATGTTCAATCGTTTGGAATGGGTAACTTATGATCCGCACACCGATGCAGTTTATATTACAGAAACTGGTCGGGATAACCCGGGTTCTCGTTTAGACAATGGTTCTCAAGCTGGTGGTGTTTACGCTCCGCATCACTTACAACGGGCATTAGAACAAGGCGGAAAAACACCAAATGATCCTGCTTATTGGGATTATTATGGTCGTGTTTTGAAATTAGATTTAGCGACTGATGATGTTTCAATCTTCTTGGAAGCGGGTCCATATTTCGCAGCAGATTCTGTGAATTCATCTGTTTATCCTCAAACACACTTATCAAATCCTGACGGTTTGACGACTGCACAAATTAACGGCAAATCATTTATGATTATCCAAGAAGATTTGAATGGTTCTTCTCACGGTCGTGTTCCGAGTGATATTGCAACGGGTCGTACTTGTGAATTATTCATGTTGGACATGGCAATTACTAATCCTACGCTTGATGATTTAATTCGTATCGCAGTAGTACCAACAGGTGCAGAAGTTACAGGTGCGAAAATGACATCAGATGGCAAAACATTATTGGTGAATGCTCAACATCCTTCTTCTTCAAATCCTTATCCTTATAATCACTCTTTCACTTTTGCGATTACAGGTTGGGACCAAGCAGTAGTAACGAATACAAGACAAATATTCGATACAAAAGAAGATTTTTCAATCTTCCCGAATCCGACAACTCGTGAGTTACACTTCAAGAAAGTTACAGACGTAGCAATTTACAACGCTCAAGGTCAGCGTGTAATGGTTGCTCGTAATACAGATTTCGTTGATGTTGGTCACTTGCCATCAGGTACTTACTTTGTTCGTAATGCAAATGGTATTACCAAACAATTAGTGATTCAGAAGTAATTAATAATCATTTAAAAATATCCATACCGGAATATTTTTGACCCTTTGAAAATCTCACTTCAAAGGGTCTTTTTTTTTAAGAAAAATAACTATGAAAAAGACATTTACAATTTTAATATTTTTTGTGGCTATTGTAGGCGTATTTATTTTTTTGGCTGCGAACGCTGTACAAGAACAACCGATTGAAAAAGTAAAAGCTCAATATTTGGCAGATTTAGAAGGATTTGCTTTAGCAATTCAAGATTTAAAATCAGCTGCGAATGACTTGAACGAAAGTGAGGAACAGGTTAAAACCTTGCAAAATGCACATTTAAATGCTCGTTTGGCTTTCAAAAAGTTTGAATATTTATTATCGTATTTAGACCCAGAAGCGGTACGTGATTTTTTGAATGGAGCACCGTTATTGTCGTTTGAACGATCCGCACCGTCATTATCTATCTTAAATCCCGAAGGTTTACAGATTTTAGATGAAATGATTTTTAGTGATGAAATCGTTGAAAACAAAGCTGAAATTATTAAAAAAATCAATACTTTAGTTTTACAATTTACACAAATTCAGAAATTTCAACAACGCCAATATTTTAATGATAGACAAATTTTTGAAGCGACTCGTTTTCAATTAATTCGTATTTTGACTTTAGGCATTACAGGTTTTGATACGCCTGGTTCATTGAATGCTATTCCAGAAGCGAAGGTAAGTTTTGAAGCGATGCAAATGTCTTTTTTACCGTATTTGCCGTATTTAGAAAAAGTAGAAGCTATAAAAATTGATAATTTATTTTCAAATTCTATTTTATATTTAACTGATAATCAAGATTTTGAATCATTCGATAGGTTGATTTTTATTAAAAAATACCTCAATCCGTTATACGCCGCAATCTTAAAAGCACATCAAAAATTAGGTTTGGAAACCATCAATGAAGTCACGACTGCCAAACAATCTGTCAATTATTTTGCGAACAACATTTTTGCTGAGGACTTTTTAAATCCACGATTTTATTTGCAATTAGATGATAAAACAGATACGAAAGAAGTCATTGAATTAGGTAGAACGCTATTCTTTGATCCGATTCTTTCTACAAATAACGAACGAGCCTGTGCCTCTTGTCACAATCCTAAAAAGGGGTTCACAGACGGCAAACTGAAAAGTACCGCTTTAGATTTCAAAGGAACACTGGATCGCAACGCTCCGACGCTGCTTAATTCCGTTTATGCAGAGAGGTTTTTTTATGATTTGCGTGCCGAAATGTTTGACCAACAAGTGGACCATGTCGTTGTTAATGAAAAAGAATTTCATACAAACTATAAAGCTATTTTTGAAAAACTGAACCAAAGTAAGGAATACCAACAACTTTTTCAAGCGTCATTCGGACATTTTTTTGACGACCCGATTAATAAAAACACCATCACGACCGCACTTTCCGCTTATGTAAAATCACTTTCCAGTTTTAATTCTGATTTTGATAAATATATTCGTGGCGAAACAGTAACGTACAGCGAAGCTGCGGCAAGAGGTTTTAATCTCTTCATGGGCAAAGCAACCTGCGGAACGTGTCATTTTGCACCGACTTTTTCAGGTTTAGTACCGCCACATTTTCAAGAATCGGAAAGTGAAGTATTGGGGGTTCCTTCAAATTTAGATACGATTCACCCTGTTTTAGATGCAGATTTAGGGCGTTTTGATAATAAAAAAATCAAAGAAAAAGCTGACCATTTTAGAAATGCTTTCAAAACTGTAACGGTCAGAAACGTTGCAATTACAGCACCTTATATGCACAACGGTATTTATGGAAGTTTGGAAGAAGTCGTACAATTTTACAATCGAGGTGGCGGTACTGGTATCGGTTTAGATGTGCCGAATCAAACCCTTTCGGGCGATGCTTTAGGGCTGACACGAGGAGAAATCAACGATATTGTAATCTTCATGGAAACCTTGACGGACACAACAGGCTTGACCGAAATACCGAAATATTTACCAGCTTTCGAGGACAAAAAATTAAATAAAAGAACAATCGGAGGAAAATATTAAAACAAAAAACCAACAGGTTGTGTGAATTTTTTGCCGTTGAACTTCTTTAGTTCAGCGGCTTTTTTTGTTTTGGGGCATTGGAATGATTGAAGAATTTATCCTTTCCTATTATACGGGCGAAGTTGGCCACCTATGTAAAGTCGGATACCTTGCAAATGGCCATTTTAGAAAAGTATTTAAAGTCAGAAAAAAATCTCCGAAATCTCCCCGAAAGAAAAATCCTCGAAAGGAAATTGTGGTAAACTGAAAAGGAATTATCCGACATTAAACGTGTACTCGAAATTCGCAAATTCGTTATTGAAAACAAAAACTAATACTTTATAGTCCCCAAAAATGCCAAAAATCATTTTTTTACTCCTCAATTATAATCATTTTACCATTTTTATTAAACAGGTTTAATAAAAGCGTGTAATATTAGATTACTATTTAAAGTCTGGATTTAAAATCAATATTTTTAAATTATCAATCGAAATACAACGAATTATTCGACCTTTGAAACGGGCTCAAAATTTCATTACAAAA
>Ga0306865_1000276_pt1 | contig 24842 bp, 23 predicted proteins | sample AntRauTorckE5431_FD_190441 | JGI IMG/M metagenome (GOLD analysis project Ga0306865, IMG submission 190441) | Saline lake microbial communities from Rauer Islands, Antarctica - Metagenome Torckler E5 #431 (v2) (version 2) | ecosystem: Environmental > Aquatic > Non-marine Saline and Alkaline >... | reverse complement strand
GCGGAGTCTTTTAACTCCAAAATAAAGCTCTTTAGAGCTAACCTTAGAGGCGTTTCTGATACTGACTTTTTCCTCTTTAGACTAAGTAAGCTTTTTGCCTAGCTCCCCATAAAATACAGCTGACCCAAAGATAATTGTAAAAGAAGCACTCGCCAACGGACGGATATTTCCAGACTTGGAGAAATATCCTCACTACTCGGTCCATTATACACTCCTTGCAGATCTGGCTGATAAATATAAAGTGGGCGTAGACGCAGTAGCCTTGCGATTTTGTATGGACAGTATCTCTGCGGAGATTGTGCTAAGCGGAGCAAGTAATAAGCAGCAATTGAGTGAGAACCTACAAGCGTATGACTTTGAGCTCACTGCAGATGAAATAGCAAGAATTAAAGACTTGAAAGTTACTCCCGATTCCTACTGGCAAGAGCGAAAGGCGTTGGAGTGGAATTAGATTTGTAAAAAGTTTTGTATGTATTTAAAACTTTAGTATAATTACTGCAAGTTTTGAGTGTATTTAAAACTTTACGTATTTTTGTTGAAAGTTTAAGACGTATTCAATACAATTATGTACTCCTATATCTCACGACCCAAATACCTCGAACGAATAAAACACTTTATAGGAAAGCAAATCATTAAGGTGTTAGTAGGCCAACGGCGTGTTGGTAAGAGTTTTTTGATGTATGAAATTATGGATCATCTGAAACAAGAAGACCCAAGTATAAACATCATATACATAGACAAAGAGCAAAATGAGTTTAGGGACATTGTCAACTATCAAGACCTCTTGGATTATCTCAAAGGCATTCTTTCAAAAGGTAATAATGCGATTTTCATAGACGAGATACAAGATGTTGAGGAGTTTGAGCGAGCGTTGCGAAGCTTATATAGTAAACCCAATATAGATTTATACGTAACAGGAAGCAATGCTAAGATGCTTTCGGGAGAGTTAGCTACCTTTCTGAGTGGCAGATATATACAGATTCCTGTATTCTCATTGACCTATACAGAGTTCCTCTCATTTCACAAACTAATTGATATTTCAGAGAGTTTTCAGAAGTACTTAAAGTTTGGTGGCCTACCGTTTTTGATTCATCTGAAGCTAGATGAAGCTATTGTTTTTGATTACCTCAAAAATATTAACCAGTCTATTCTATATAAGGATGTAGTGATGAGGTATAATGTGAGAAATACAGAATTTTTACAAAACTTGGTAATGTATGTGGCCGATAATATAGGAAGCTTGGTATCTGCTAAAAAAGTAAGTGATTTTTTGAAGTCTCAAAACGTAAATATTTCTGTGAATGTAGTGATAGAATATCTCACACACCTCACGAGTGCCTACTTGATACATAATGTAAAACGAACAGATATAAAGGGTAAGAAGGTTTTTGAAATAGGGGAAAAGTACTACTTCCAGGATTTGGGCTTACGCAATAGTCTATTAGATTTTAACCTTACGGCAGATTATGGAAAGCTCTTAGAAAATGCGGTATATGCTCATCTGGTGGCTACTGGGTATGATGTGCGGATCGGCAAGTTAAATAACCTAGAGATTGATTTTGTAGCTACCAAAGGGAATAAACGGACGTACATCCAAGTATGCTATTTACTTGCAGAGCAGAGCACTATAGACCGAGAATTTGGCAATTTATTAAAAATAAAAGACCAGTATCCTAAAGTGGTACTCAGTATGGATGAGTTTTTTGGCGAGAGCAGTTACCAAGGGATAAAGCACCAGTCTATTCGCTCATTTTTGAGTGAGGAGTAGTGTGATTTGAATTGCTGTATACGCACAGGAATCACATTTGCTTTAATCTAAAAGCAGATTGGCCACAAATAAAGAAAGGAGTTTCACTCTCATAATTCACTTTTCTTTCTTCAATAAATTCTTCGAGAAGCTTTGCATAATTGCGGGTAGTTTTCTTGCTTAACACGGAGCGTGCAATGAACGAACAATATTCGATTTCTCCTTTTGGATTCACATAGAACTTATGCATTAGAGCTACTGCATCCTCGTTAGTCCTGAAATCAAATTTTTTCTGTCCTATAAAACTTGCAAGCTCACGGTTTATTGAGTTTATTGACTGTTTAAAGTCCTCATATTTTGTGCTATCATCGTTCTCACTTCTGCAATTGGTATAGTGGTTAACTACTCCTGTTTTATTCAGGTAAAGTGTATCTTTAGTGTTATCAAGATTAAACACCTTTTGACTTTTTTGTGCAAAAACAGTAAAACTAGAAACAACGAAGAGGATAGCGATAGACTTTTTCATTATTGTAAAAATATGAAATTAGTATGATATTAAAAAGTAAGCCCTTTTGGATGTTGTAATTTCACTCTTTGGTGCTTGGCACCTATTCTTCCAAGTCGCTCAGCACAAGCCATCGGTCTCCTTTGGCAGATAGGTCAGCTATCACAGTTCCCAGTCTCTCGGTAGCTTTAGAGATAATATCAAAATCAGTGGCATTTTCTGCTAGTTCAGTTTCTAGCGTTACTTTTTCCACTTCCAGTTCTTCTATTTCTTTTTCTAAAGTTTCAAACTCGTACTTTTCTTTAAAGCTACGTTTGGTTTTAGGAGCTTGTCCCGCATTCTTATCGGAATTAGGCTTTTCAGCAGCAGCTAGAGCCTCTTGTTTGGCCTCTTTTTTCTCCTTTTTAGCTTGTTTTTCCTGATCTAGTCTGTACTCGGTATAGCTACCATTGTAGTCTTTTATTTCTCCTTGTCCTTCGAACACAAATATATGCTCCACTATACGGTCTAAGAAATATCTATCGTGACTCACCAGTAATATACATCCGCCAAAATCAGATAAGAAAGCTTCTAACTTGTTGAGCGTGAGAATATCTAAGTCGTTAGTAGGCTCATCCAGTATGAGAAAATTAGGATTAAGCATGAGTACAGTAAGCAGATACAGTCTTCTCTTTTCACCACCACTTAGTTTCTCTACGAGCTGGTTTTGCATCTGTGGTGGAAATAGGAACAGATTCAGCATTTGGCTTGCGGTTACCTTACTGCCATTAGCCAGAGTGATCACCTCGGCTACGTCCTTCATCACATCCAACACTTTTTTTTGTGGCTTGAGGTTTTTCATCCCTTCTTGGCTGTAGTAGCCGAAGACGATGGTATCTCCACGATTGATCTTACCACTATCTGGCTGCTCCAGATTCATTACCATATTGAGGAAGGTAGACTTACCGCAACCGTTTTTTCCTACTATACCTATTCTTTCGCCTTTTTTGAAGGTGTAATCCAGTCCTTTGAGGATCACATTATCACCAAAGCTTTTATGAACTTTCTTTAGTTCTAGGATCTTACCACCTATACGCGTCATCTTCACAGAGAGTTCTAGGTCCTGTGTCTTCTTGCCACTTTTAGCTTTAGCTTCTGTATCGTAGAAAGAGGAGATACGTGATTTGCTCTTTGTCGTTCGAGCCTTTGGGCTGCGTCTCATCCAGTCGAGCTCAGTTTTCATCAGTTGTTGGGCTTTGCCTATTTCAGCTGCACTGGCAGCTTCCATTTCTGCTTTCTTTTCTAGGAAGTAAGCATAGTTACCGCTGTAGTTTTGCAGTCTGCCATCAGTCATTTCTATGATCTGATTACATACGGAGTCTAGGAAATAGCGGTCGTGACTTACCATGAGGATGCTCATATTCGAGTTGCTCAGGTACTTCTCTAGCCACTCTATCATATCTAGGTCCAGGTGGTTAGTAGGCTCATCTAGCATGAGCAAATCTGGATTTTGAAGTATGGCTAGACTGATAGCAAGACGTTTCTTCTGCCCACCACTGAGTAAACTTATCTGCTGGTCATAGTTAGTGATGGTAAATCGGGTCAGGAGTTCTTTCAGCTTTCGCTCAAAATCCCACGCATCAGCCTCATCCATAGCGGCAGAAGCATTTTCAAAGTTGCGTTGCGTCTCTGTATTGTAATCTAGTGTTTGTGCCTCTAGTGAAGCCTCATAAGCTCGGATGGTGGCCATAATGTGTGAGCTACTATGGTCTATTAGTTCTTGTATAGTACCATCGTCAAATTTTGGTTCTTGGGGGAGGTACGCTGAGCGTATCCCTTTGCGTAGGCGTACTATGCCATTATCAGGCTGCTCTACCTGTGCGAGTATCTTGAGTAGGGAGCTTTTACCGGTTCCATTATTAGCTACTAGTGCTATTTTGTCTCCTTTGTTTATGCTTAGGTCAAGGTCTTGGAAGAGTATTCGCTCGCCGAGATCTTTGCTCAGATTTTCGCTGTTGAGGTAGTTCATTTTAAAGGGCGTAAAGGTAAGGTGGGTAGTCGCACTTTCAAAAGGAAGTTTTAGTGTGTTATGCGAATAGTGTATTTTTGTATTATGCAGTTTTCTAAAGGTCTTTTTTGGGATTTGGATTGTGAAAAGCTAGATTTTCAGGAGCACAAGACGCAGGTAATTCCGCGTGTATTTATGAAAGGTACATTGGATGATATCATTCAGGCTTTACGCTATTATGGTAAAGAACAAATTAAATCGGTGCTGTTACAAACTCGCTATTTAGATGAAAAGACACTGGCACTAGCAGCAGTTTTTTTTAATGCAGATAAACAAGATTTCAGATGTTACAAACTCAGTCAGTCTACCCCACAACTCTGGAATTACTAAAGAAGGTGATGGCATTGCCCTCTTTGTCTGACACAAGCTTAGTAGGAGGGACAGCATTGGCTTTATTGTACGGACATCGTATCTTACGTTCATTGGTTTATTTTGATGATGCCGATTTAGAGTTAGATCCCATCTCACTAAGAGAGTGTACATGGTCTGTAGTGAAGATAGCTATGGAGAACGCTGTAACAAAGCATCTCTCAGAGCAAGTTTAAAAGAGGCCTTAGAGTTCTAATCTCCTATTTTGGTGAAGGTGATATCTGCAAATTCTGAGGTTGTGAACCCTTTAGTTTCTCCATTGCTTACAGTAGTAGGACAAGCATCAGTTTTCTCTCTCCAAACCCACGTGCCGCTTAGTTTATCTCCTTCTTTGGTAATCTCTAACTTAAGGAGTTGGATTCTCATTAGCCACCCTCGTTCTATACTGGTATACATGGTTGATTGGTGTGAACCAACGTGAAATCCTCTATTCGCTTCACTCAAATCAGGATTAACAAACAACGTATTCTCCCTTAAGGATAACGGGATATGAAAAGAGATTTGTTCTCCTTCAAAATAGTCTATCCCGTTATAGAGAAAGTAGTGGTCATCAGTTTTAAAAATTCTAACATTGAATAAAGTATAGCTATCAGGACACTCTAAAATAGATAACGCCCATCGGCAGCATGTATTTTGGGTCGTATCAAAAATATGACCGAACATTTTTTCGTGCTTGTAAGAGGGGTTGTCATTGCCTTCGGATAAACAGGGCGGACGTCTATTCACTTGAACTTTCACATTATACAACCCACTTGGGTCCCATACCGGTTCCGTCTGTTCATCGTCCTTGCACGTGGAGATAAATAGAAGGCTTGTGATTAGTATGAGTACTATTTTACTCAAATGGTGTTTTCAGTCTCCTATTTTAGTAAAGGTAACATTTGCAAATTCAGACATATAATAACTATTCTGTTTTCCATTACTCAAAGTGGTCAAACAAAAATCTCTCTTGTCGATAATCGCCCAAGACCCAATAATGAAACCATTGCCTAATTTAGTCATTTCAAAATTAATGATATCAAACCAAATAGGCCAACTTTTTGCTGTAGATGTCATCATTGCATTTATAGAGGCAAGATGAAATGATCGCTCTGTTTTAGGTATATTGGGTTTTAGTTTGATGGTATTTCCTTCAATGATAAGTGGGATATGAAATGATATTTGATTCCCATCGCTGGTGTCAATACCGTTGTATAGAAAATATTCGCCATTTGATTCAAAAACTCTAAAGTTAGAAACAGAATAACTGGGAGGGCAATCATGCCTGCTTAGTCTCCAGTGACAGCATCGAGTCTGTGATGTATCAAAAATTTCACCATAAATTACTTGATGGTCGTATTCCAAGTTACTATCACTTGTAATAATTGCTGGAGGTCTACCAGTGACACTCAGATTAAGGGTATACAAACCGCTTGGATCCCAATCGGGCTCTGTCTGATCGTCATCTTTGCAAGAGCCAACTAAAAGAAAACTAGCTACTAATAGTGCTAATATTTTATTCATAACAGTCATGTACATCTATATATAGTTCTCCACCCATTTCCACTTCAAAGCCAGGAAGTAATTCAGCATATTCTGCCGCACGTATAGTTACCGGTCCATCACTCGCAGTTAGTCGAGGCGGTGTACCAGGTGCTATGGTGTACGGTGCCAGGGCTACTCGCCTGTACACAGCCCCAGATAGATCTGCAAAAGTGTATAATACCGGCATTGGACCAGTGGTGTTTTCAATTTTATCTGTAGTTACTTCGCAGGTAAATTTATTAAATCTTAAGTAATCTATCTCTGCAGTATAGGGCAAGACTGTAGAAGGCATTATGGTGTCATTCCACTTAGATCCGCTAAGGTCTGAGTCAAAACCCTCTGGACTGTGCAAACCGATAATATGTGACATTTTAGGCAAGAAAGGCAAAGAAGCTTCTACATTGCGTTGGCCGACGGTGCTCTGCAGGTATTTGCCGTCCATATACCACGTTATTTTCTGTGGAGTCACCTCACATCTCTTGGTATGATAGCCTTCTTCATCTGGCACCTGCAGTGGGCCAGTTGATTTTCTGAAATCGGCATATTCCTCTAATGGAACATTTGGATGGTCTGGATCTATTCTGACTTCATTGAAATTTATTTGATTCATATATCTTCTTGGCCATCCACCAGCAAATTCTTCTTCGTCATTTTTGTCATTGAATCCGAATAAGTAGTTGTGGGTAAAGCGATCTTGCTCACCACTGTATTCTATAAAATCTATCTCTGCCCAACCAACTTGGGTTGGATAAAATAGTCCTTCATCATTCCGCCTGAATGCAACAACATCTTGTGCATAAGCATACCAGCTAAATTGAATGCCATCACTACTGCCGTTTACTGATGGAGGGAGTTTGAATCTTAAGGAATAATGACCATAGTCAAATTTATGCTGAGTTGGTTTTTTAGATGTGAATATTTCAGTATCGTACTTTAGTTTTCTTTGACCACCGGGCACGATGTCGCCCCCACAATATTTTGGAGAGTTTACTACTACTGGTATAGGCCTATTAACCATATTGATTTTAAGTGTGCCATAGCTAACCTCACTGGTAGGAGTGCCAATAACATCTGTAGCGACGAGGTCTTTGCACCACCCATCATTGTTTGTAAAATCCCAAAACGGTTGTAGATAGTAGTACATTTGGTCGTTGGACGTTTCCGTTCCATTTAGGTTATACGTCGGTTTATTGAAGCCTACATTTGGGTCGCCAAATTCATCGCTCCACATTTTGTATAGTTGTGGATCATCCATTAGCTGTGCTGAAGCAGAATCTGCGAAGAACATGAATAACGCACACAGGATAGAAGGTAGTATTTTCATAATTCTAATTATTAATTACTACTTTTTTGGATGAAACCACCTCGTTATTCTTAAGTATATGAACGTAGTAAATCCCTGATCGGCTGCCATTCATGTTTACTAAAACTTTATTTGCTATTGGAGATATTGAGATATTGTTTACTAATTCCCCAGAGAGTGTTGTTATCATAATATTATCCGCTTTTAGGAGTGTGCCTTCCGTTGTTACTATTTCAAACTGCCCTTTATTAGGATTAGGTACTACTGTATAGGATATTTGAGATTCGGCTGTTTGTTCATAGGCTAGCAGGTCAGTATTGCTATTAGACTGCTGTTTATTAGTTGAGTTATTTTGTGAGTTTCTTTCACTATTGGGGCTGCTCTGACAGCATATAGCAAGGTTCTCTTCCAGTTCTTGTATTCTAATCGTCTGCTCCTTAAGGCACTGTACTACTACAGGTATTATACCTTGATAGTTCACGCCCAGTTTCCCTGATTCATCTATCGGGTTTACTAGATAAGGCAAAACTTCTTGGAGTTCTTGTGCTATGAATCCTGGCTGATTAGTGAAGACTGCTGAGTCATAATATTCTGACCCATTAAAGCCCGGGATATAGTCATATATATGAGGCTGCAATAAAGATATAGTTTGGCTAGCATTTTCTATCGGTCTTATGTTCTGCTTAAAAGAAGCGTCACTCCAAGTTCTGAAGGATACTGCATTTGCTTCACCCCATGTGTAGACCCAAAAGGTGTGGTTATGGTACCCATTAGCGCTAGTAATCCAATGCTTGGTAGTGCCATTTATAGCTTTGGATATACCAGCCCAAGACCATGAGGTCTCGTGCCGAGTAGATAGAGCTAGTGCAGCTTTACGTTCTCCATTAATTTCGACTTTGAAGTCTCCATTAGTAATATAGTTTTGACCAATAGCAAAGTCCCCAGAAGGCAATACTTTTATTTGAGCATCTGATGAATGATTGAAGAATAAAACTAAGAATAAAGTACTGTACATTTTTTTCATAAATTAATATTAATCATTAAGACTAAGAGTGTTTCGATTTTCAATTACTTAGGTTAGAATTTTAATTTCGTATATTAGCAATATGGTTTCATACGCTTCGTTAAACATTGGAATAAAGATAAAAAAAATTCGGGAGTTAAACAACTTAAGTATGACTCAAGTAGCAGACAAGCTAGATTTATCTGCTCGTATGTATGCTAACATTGAGGCTGAAACGAGCTCAATTACTCTAGAGCGATTGGTAAACATTTGCAATGTATTTGAATGTACCTTAGAACGACTCTTAGGCTTCAGTGAGAAGAATATTTTTAATTTTCAAAATAGTCAAGAAAAGAACGGTACAATAAATCAGGGCGTGATCAATGAAAAAGAACTTATAAAGAACCTGCTAGATACTAAAGATGAGCTTATAGACCAACTCAAAGAAGAAAACAAAAGACTTTTAGCGAGATAGCTTATTTATCTCTTACTACTAAAATCATTCTTCAAGCCATTGGCTTTGGTGATGTCTACTTTTACGCTACCTACATATATTTTAGCTGCTACACGCACGGGTATTTTGTTTTCATCGGCACTTATCCAGATGGTCATGTCGTTTTCGTCTTTGAATACACGGTCCACTACGAGTTGTGGTCTGAGCTTATAGCACTCTATTTTACCGAGGTCTGTTTTGATCGTTTCTTTACCTACGTACTTAAATTTGAGGTCATATATCTCTTGGTCTAAGTAGATATGTATAGGGAAGGATTGACCTTCCTTGGCATTAGCAAAATCTATGGTACGTGCATAGAATAGTCCACTTATTACATCCTGAAGGTAAGCAGGCATCTCCATGCTTTTTTGAGACCCTTTTAGCCATTTCTTTTCGTGATCGTAGTAGACTAAGTCCTCATCTTTATAGTTGTCTTCCTGTACGTTTTTATAATATTTAAGTGGTGCTATACTCTCCTTATCTACATAGCTTACGAAGTTATCTCGTACTTTAAATGCCCAGTCAAATGATCTAAAGGTTTTGCCGTAAGCACTTATTTTATAGGTGTCACGGCCATTTATTACGGTTGGTTTCTTATCTACTTTTATAGTCACAGCGGCAGCATTTATCCAGCCATAGTGTACCCGGTATCTTAGTTCTTCACCATGCGTGAAAGCTTCATTGGTAGTCGTACGTAGACCGTCTTGCTTGTATTTCTCGCCGGTATATGCACTACCTAGCAGTAGTAAGCCTAGTAGTGGAAATAGTTTAAATGCGTTCATATCTCTTAGTTGTTAGGATAAATTTAATTCAATGTGCGTGCCAAAAGAGTCTGTGTTATGATATAACGTTACAAAGTTGCTTATTTGCAGCTAAATATACCACTCTTTCTATGGGCACTAAGCCATGTATATCACTTCTGACTCTCGTACTACTGTGTAGTAATGTATACGGTCAGTATGAAAATTCATTCTTTGATAATGATAAGTATGAGCAGAGTATAGACTCTTCACACCTCCAGTTTCACTGTGATAATATGGGGTACTTCCGTAATGTAGAGTATCTGTCTCTGGTAGATAAAGGGTCTACGTACACAGGTTTTCAAGCTATGCCGTATGTGCAGTATTCGTTCAATGACAAAGCTCAAATCTTTGGGGGATTTAATGTGAGGTACGATTTTGGGAATCCAGAGATTCGCAGTATTGAGCCCTATTTTAAGTTTACATATGACGGTGTGCTTGGGCACAATATAGTTTTTGGTAGCTTGAATGGCACACTTCAGCATGGAATGATAGAGCCACTTTATGATTATGAGAAGGTAATTACAGATCGTTTTGAGCAGGGAATACAAATCACTAAGCCGGGAAAAACCCTAGAATATGATGCTTGGATAGACTGGCACGACATGATATACTATGATGATCCTAAAAATGAGCAATTCGTAGCAGGATATAATCTATATCTGAATCTCATAAATACTGAAAAGAATAAACTAAGCTTGAACGCTCAAGGAATAACCGTGCATAGTGCGGGAGAAATAGACGTGAATAGCTCGCCTAATTCTGTAGAGTATAACTTTGCTTACGGCCTAGAATACACTCACTTCTTTAGTGAACAAACTAATTTATTTATGAGTGGACATGCTGCTTTTTACGAAGACAGAAGTGACCAAAAGGTAAATGGAATTATAGACGGAGTGGGCCAATTAGCAGTGCTAAGACTTACACACAAGGAGTATCAGTTTGTCTTAAACTACTGGGATAGTCATCAGTATATGGGGCCGTGGGGAGAGCAGTTATATCATTCTGTGGGTAATAAGAGCTTTCCCATAGTGTATGACTACCGCAAGATGATAGGGGCTAGGGTAGGCTATGAGGTCAAGCTAGGTGAGAATCTGGTTTTCTTAAATAGACTAGGTTTTAATTATAACGTACATCCGAATAAGCTAGATGTGACCATGGAAAACTACCTAAGATGGCACTTCAGGACTAAGAAAAAGAAGGTTACATTGGATTAATTCATTCGCACTAACCTAAGGGTGAAGAAGCCTAACTCTCCATAATCTTGAACCCAGTTCATTTGGGACGGGGATATAAAGATATAAGTAAACTTTTCTGGTCTGCCGTCTGAGATTTTACTGTTATACAAGTTTAGCACTTTAGAGCCCTTTTTTACTTCCCATTTACCGATGTCTGAATCAATATCAGCCGTCCTTCTGAATGTGCTATCAGAATAAAAAGTGTAGGTTGTAGAAAGGAGATTTTTTTTGATGTTTGCTAGAAATATAGGAGATAGATCTTTCAAATTCATTGAGCATTCTGTAATCTGCCAATCTCCAACCAAAGTAGTAGACTGGGAGTAACTTGTAAAAACGACTGAACAAATGAGAGTAGTTAAGAATATCCTCAATACTATCATCAAATATACTAAAAAGTCAAGTTTAAATCCTAGAAACGGATTATGGTTTACGCCACGTATATCGAAAACTTATCTTGCTGCACCAATTCACCGAAGGGCTGTGCATCGATTCCATTAGCTTTTAAAAGATTTCCTACCTCTGTGGTAGAGTCTGGTTCTACTGCTATAAGTAGACCTCCACTTGTTTGTGGGTCGCATAGAATATCGCGGTAAGATGCGTTAGCTAGTTTTACTTTTTCACCATAACTATCCCAGTTTCTAGTGGTTCCACCTGGCACACATTTCTGCTCTAGATAATAGGCTACTTCATCAAAAATAGGAACTTCATTATAGTTAAGTTTTGCAGATAATTGGCTGCCCTCACAGATCTCTGTTAAGTGGCCCAGAAGTCCAAATCCGGTAACATCTGTCATAGCGGTAATGCCTTTTATGCCTGCTAGTTGTTGTCCTATTTTATTGAGCTTAGACATAGAGTCAGGAGCTATATGCTCGTGCTCTGGGAGCAGCTTACCTTGTTTTTGAGCAGTGGTGAATATGCCTACACCTATTGGCTTGGTAAGGTAGAGTTTACATCCTTTGGTGGCGGTGTTATTTTGTTTCAGGTTAGCTATATCTACACGGCCAGTTACTGCTAAGCCGAAGATAGGCTCAGGACTATCTATACTGTGTCCACCTGCTAGCGTAATGCCTGCTTCTGCACACGAGGCACGTCCACCTTCCAGCACTTGCTGTGCTACTTCCGGTGGCAGTTTGTCTATGGGCCAGCCTAGTATAGCAATGGCTAGCATAGGTGTTCCTCCCATAGCGTAAATATCACTTATGGCATTGGTAGCAGCTATTTTACCGAAGGTAAACGGATCATCTACTATCGGCATAAAGAAGTCTGTAGTGCTAATCACGGCAGATCCATCACCTAAGTCATATACTGCTGCGTCATCTCTACTGTCATTACCTACTAGTAGGTTTTTATCCGTACTGGGTGGCATACTTGTTTGAAGCATTTTACCCAGCACTTTTGGAGATATTTTACATCCGCATCCTGCACCGTGGCTATATTGTGTTAGTTTTATTTCGTTCATAAGTTGAGCTTTAAGAGAGTCAAGGCATTCTCATAGTGGTTTGTATTCTGAAGTGATAAGGTGGTTACTGTACGAGTAGATTTTCTGTTTTTCCCTTTGGCATATAGTCTATCATAGTAGACGAGTGATAGGAGAGCTACTTCGTAATAATTCTTTTCTGAAAGGAGTCCCAAAGCTAACTTCACTTTTTCTGTACCCAGTCTTTTGGCTAATTTTAAAATGGATTCAGCCAGTAGGTGGTCACCTACTTGAGTATACTCTTGGACCAAGTGTACAGCTCTTTCTTCGGCAGGTATTTCTAAGAAGATTAAGTTCGTGGCTCTCATTTGTGTATGAATAGGCTGCGGTACATTCACAGTGCCTATGCTGTAGCTTTCATCTTCTATCCAGATATCCTTGGTTCTGTCCAGTGTACTCATTTCTTGGTGCAGGTTATTGCTAAACTGCTCAGACGTGGGTTGAGGTAGTTCACCTATCCCACCAAATGCTGAGCCTTTGTGGTGAGCAAGTCCCTCTAAATCAATAACTTGATGCCCAATTTTTTTTAATTCACTGAGTATGTACGTTTTTCCACTGCCAGTGTAGCCGCCTAATAGTTTAATTTGGATTGGCAGTTCTAGTATTTCAAGCACGTGATTTCGGTATGCCTTATATCCTCCAGTGATTACATTGAGCTCTGTGAATCCGTTGTCTGATAGATGCTTAGCAAAAGATTGACTTCTCATTCCCCCTCTCCAGCAGTGAATGATGGCGGTGCCTTCTGGAGCTACTCTTCTGGAATCATTGATATAATCAATTAGCTTGGGATTCACGAGTGCAGTACCTAGTTCTATAGCAGCTTCTCTCGATACTTGTTTGTAAGTGGTCCCCACTTCTACTCGCTCCTCATCAGAAAATAGTGGGATGTTTATGGCATTTGGAATATGGCCTTGCTGGTACTCCTTTGGAGAACGGACATCTAGTATTGGTAAGGTGCTGGATAGAGCCTCCGTTATAGTAATGTTATGTACCATAGTATACTAACCATTTATCCTTGTTTAGGTTCAAGAGTAAGCAATGTTTATCTAGTTCTAGTGTAAATAAGAGTGATGCGAAAGGCTAAGAAAATAATTTATCTAAAAGACTAGAGATAATTCGACTGATTATAGTAATACTAGTTGTGCTTAAATTTCAAATGGTTAGGAAATTGAGTGATGTTATCTTGTTACACTTGACCGAGTTTTTTTAACTATTTTCAAGTAATGACATTTAATTTCTTCTACCGAAAATTTTATCAGTTTTAAAAGACTCAAGTCCTTTTTATCCATTCGGACAGTTGCACCCATTGCTTGGCCCTTTGTATCTATATCGTTTCTTAGCCTTACAGCCATCAAAAATCATTAGAAGGCTTAGTCCAAGTAATAGGATGGCGAATGTTTTTTTCATCTCAGAGTGCGAATGTAAAACGTAACTCCGGATGAGTTAGTACCTTTGTCAATATTTTTATGAAAGACACGATTAAAATAATGCTGAAAGGGGCAGCTATGGGAGTAGCAGAAGTCATCCCAGGAGTATCTGGAGGTACATTGGCATTTATCACAGGTATATATGAGCGATTGTTATCTGCTATTAGTACTATTAATTTAGACCTTATCCAGCTATGGAAGACCGATGGATTCAAAGCAGTATGGGCAAGAATAGATGGATACTTTTTAGGAAGACTTTTAGCTGGAATGGCTATTGGTTTTATACTAGGACTGAAGCTTATCGTAGGACTACTTCAGAGTCACCCTGTGCATATTTGGAGTTTGTTTTTTGGACTTATCTTAGCTTCTATACCGCTGATAGGTAAGCAGGTGAAAAAATGGAGAGCATTAGAGGGCGTCCTTTTGGTATTTGGAGCAGCACTCGTTTACTGGGTGACTGTAGCTGCACCTAGTCAGGGTAGCGAGCATTTATTTGTAGTATTTATAGCAGGAATTATAGGTGTGTCTGCATTGATGCTTCCGGGACTTAGTGGCAGCTTTGTGCTGTTATTGATGGGAATGTATACGATTATCATGCCAGCTATAGAGGAAGTCACTCACCATCCATTTGGTCCAGAGTTATTGGTCGTTTTGGTTTTTGGACTTGGTATGCTAGTAGGTTTATTGAGTTTTGCTAAGGTACTGAGTTTTACGTTTAAGAAGTATCCTAATCCCACATTGGCTCTACTTACAGGATTTTTAATAGGGTCTCTTAATAAAGTATGGCCGTGGCAGCACGTCATTGAAACACGTGTAAACAGCAAGGGAGCAGAAGTAGTGCTGTTTTCTGAGAGTGTGATGCCCATGACATTTAGTAGTTTGACTGATAACTTTCTGTATGGAAATGACTCGCATCTCATCGTGAGTATTAGCATTATGGCAGTAGCTATTGGCATAGTGTTTTTGATGAATAAATTTAGCGTAACGGAAATATGAGAAATTTTGCAGTCATAGGGTTTCCAGTAAAGCATTCTTTTTCTCCTGATTATTTCAAAGAAAAATTTATACAAGAATCCATCAAGGATACTACGTATACGGCTATAGAAGTAGCAGATATTAGTGATATTAAGCAAGTAGTAAAGACACATGATCTCGCGGGGTTCAATGTGACTATTCCACATAAGCAGACTATCCTCCCATATCTTGAAGGTATGAGTGAAGCGGCTAGAGTTATGGGAGCGGTGAATACAGTAACTGTGCGAGACGGGGTACTCTACGGAGATAATACGGATTATATCGGATTTAGAAAAAGTGTAAGAAGCTTGCTACGAAGTGGTTTTCAGAGTGCACTTATTTTTGGCACTGGTGGGAGTAGTGTAGCAGTAAAGTTTGCTTTAGAGCAGTTAGGTGTACTCTACTCCACTGTATCTAGAGGTAAGCATGCGGATTATACCTATGCAGACATAGACGAAGATGTGCTGGGAGAGAATAATCTATTGATAAATACTACTCCGTTAGGGATGGACCCTAAGATGGATGAGTGCATAGAAATCCCTTATGAGTTCATACACAAGCGTCATATCTGTATAGACCTTATTTATAATCCAGAGGAAACACTGTACCTTCAAAAAGCTAGAGAGCGGGGTGCACGTGTCAAAAATGGGTTAGAAATGCTTCAAATACAAGCTGACGAGTCTTGGAAAATATGGAATTCATAATTTTTATTTAAATTGCAGTCATATTCATGAAAAAAACACTTTTACTCTTAGCTCTATGTACTGCATTACTTATAAATGAAGGCTGTAATAAACCACCAGTACCAGAAGTGATACCAATCCAGACTACAGATACCACCGGAGGTGGAGGTCAAGTAGAGGTCAGTCCGTATGTAGGTAACTGGGGTTATGATAAGATAGAGCTTACAAATGGCGTACTTGAGATAATGGGCAATGAATTAGGTGATTTTGAAGGTACTGGGTCTGACATAACTGGTGAGGTAGTAATTACTGAAAACCCCAATATATATAGTACAACACTTTCTTTTACTGCGGATATCTCCGTGTTTGGTCAAGCTCAAAGTTTGCCTGTGGATAAGCAAACATCGGGTGGTACCTGGACTGAAAGTAATGGTGAAATAACGCTGGTAGATGATAGTGGTAAAGATATAGCTGTGGTGAGCAGTACTTCCTCCTTGATAGTATTTACTGGTGTATTTACAGAGAATATAGACGCACAGTTTGGAAGTATAGATGCTACCTCAGATGTAGTATTTACCATTAGTAAATAGCTTAGCCTAGTTTCAAACTCAAATATAAACTTTCTTGTACAGTACTCGTGAGTGTATATAGGCTCGAATACAGGTGTATTTGGCTCTAGTCTTAAATTAGACTTTACTAGCTAACTTATCTTTGGGACTTAGTTCTGTTTCAAAGGCCTAGACTAACCTTTTTTTAACTTAAACTTGATATAACTACTCTATGTTAAACTTAGATTTATCCTGAAATTTAAATTTAAACTTAGGCTTAAACTTTACTAGTCTATCCAGGCTCCTCCACTTACGAAATTTTTCCGGTAGTACGTTTGTTTGAGGTTGCTCACCATCACACCTTTACTGCTAGACGCATGTGCAAAGTATCCATCCCATAAGTAGATACCCACGTGAGTTATTCGTTTTCCACCAGCCGTAGCAAAAAATACTAGATCTCCTTCGTACAGCGATAGTTTATTGATGGGCATAGAGTTACTATAGATATCGCGTGATACTCTAGGTAATACTTTATTGTAGACTTGACTGTACGCATTACTGGTAAATCCTGAGCAGTCTGTGCACTTCTTAGTACTGCCACCATAGCAGTAGGGGGTACCTCGCCAGTCTAGCGTAAACAGAAGTAGATTTAGGTTAGCTTCAGGATTAGCAGGAATACTTAGCTTAGAACAAATAGTACGTATTTTCTTCCATTTTCTAGGATTAGTAGCTGAGGTATCTACTTCTTCCAGTATTACCTTACTAGTATCTTGTGCTACGAGATCACTGGTGACTATAAAACATACTATAACGAGTAAGTACCGCATTACACTATTAACTCTTCGTAATGCAGCGTTAGTATAGTTTCTCGTACAACGGAAGGATGTTTTCTAACTTATAGTTCAATGCGTGTTCCTTCGCCTGTTTCTTAAACATGGCAAGGTTTTCATCTTTGAGTATGTTTAATGCATCTGCTCCCATTTTTTCTACGTCTCCTATGTTGCTTATATATCCAGTGACTCCGTCTATATTTACCTCTGGTAGCCCACCTGTATTGGTACTTATCACAGGCACTTCACATGCCATAGCTTCTAGGGCTGCTAGTCCAAAACTTTCTGTTTCAGAAGGTATTATAAATAGGTCAGCTATACTGAGTATCTCTTCTACGGCCTCTTGTTTTCCTAGGAAGGTGACGTCTGCACATACCTCACAGTTTCTGCATTCTTCTTCCACAGCTGCTCGCTCTGGGCCATCTCCTATAAGCAGGAGTTTAGCAGGCATTTTGGCTGCTACTCTTCGGTATATCTCTAGTACGTCGGGTACACGTTTCACTTGTCTGAAGTTTGAAGTATGTACGAGTATTTTTTCATTGTGGGGTGCTATGGCTTTTTTGAAGTGGTCCTTAGGTTGTTTATTAAACCTATGAAAATCTATAAAATTAGGGATTACATGAATGTCACCGTCATAGCTGAAGTTAGCATATGTGTCTTTTTTAAGGCTCTCAGATACTGCCGTCACTATATCACTTTCGTGAAGTGAGTAGCTAACTACGGGCTCGTAGCTTTGGTCCTTACCTACTAGGGTAATATCTGTACCATGCAGTGTAGTTACTATCTTAAGTTTTATTCCTTCTCTAGCAAGAATATGCTTTGCTGTTACAGCTGCAGCAGCATGTGGAATCGCATAATGTACATGTATCACCTCTAGCTTATGAGCTTTCACTATATCCACTATTTTACTAGTGAGTGCTATCTCATAGGGTGCGTATTTGAAGAGTGGATAGTTATTGAAACTGACCTCATGGTAGTATAGGTTTTGATTAAAGGCATCTAATCGTACAGGCTGATCATAGGAGATGAAGTGGACTACGTGTCCCTTATCTGCTAATGCCTTACCTAGTTCTGTGGCCACTACACCACTTCCACCGAATGTGGGATAACATACTATGCCTATATTCATATCTATTAAACTATACAAAGATGAACGTATAAGAGTTTGGAAACTAACAGATACTGGAATAAAATTTACTAAAATAAAATGGTTGGTATTTACTGTAAAATTAAGGCTGTTATATTCGCGGAGGATCAGAAACACTATGGGACCATTAATACACAAAACTTATTTAAATGTTCTTAAAAACATTCTTCTTTTTGCTGTGATTTGCTCAATGTACTCAGCAAGTGCTCAGTTGGTTTATGTAAAAGAGAAGCCTTCATTCTATTTAGGTCAGAGGCTGGCTTTAGATATTAATCTGGGCGTTCAACTGGCAGCACAGCCACAGCGAGGACCTCGTGAGATAGATCTAGAACCTAAGCGATATGGTGGTAATCTTGCTGGTATTTTTGTCCATGCTAATCCAGAGGTTACTGCTAATTTTGCACTGCGGAATGCCTTTGGTATTTATGGCAAAGTAGGTTATTCGAAAAGATCAAGAGTTGCTAGTAGTTCATCCTTTAATGGACTATATGAATATGGAGCCACTCAGATAAGCGGAACATCTTTAGGAGCAGGGTTAGCATTTTTCTTCAGAGAATATGGATCTATAGCACCTTTAGGCTCCCAGCTTAAAGTGGGGATGTCTCTATACAATTACAAAGTTAAACATCAGGGAATGTTTTATGCAAGCAGTGGATCATATGATAACCTTCCAGAAAACCCAGACTTGGACCTAACTCCGCATGAAGTAGAAATACGTCATGGAAGTGTAGATGTAGAATATAGTTTTCGTGAGGCAATATCTGACAAGTTGTACTATAATATTGGGGTTAGTACTTCTCTTAATTTTAATAGTAGGGAGGATAAGGTTAAGAATACGGATGAATTACTTTTTAGGTTAGAAAAAAGTGCAAGAGAGAGTTTTATACTGAAAGATTTACTAGTGTTTAAAGTCGGTTTGGGAGTTTTCTTATAGGTACTATAATTGGGTCTTAAGAGATGATGGTTTTTGTACAAAAAATGCTTTTTGATACGGTGAAACCAAAATGCATAGATGAGGTAAAAGTACTAGTTTAATGTATTTAGTGCCTACCGTATAAGTGAATGACAGCTCTTCTACGAGCATTATTCTTGGTATCGCACCTATAAGTATACGGAGTGTATTAGTCGTTTACCTCCATTGAGGTCTAGCACCTTTGTGTCCTTGCTATTTACAGAATTATGTCTCCTAGTAATAACGTGACGTGTGCCATTTTTATAGTTCACTTTGATTTTTTTCATGTTCAATTGCCTGGTTACAGTTAGTTTCAACTTGGTAAAGTATCCTTCAGAAGCAGTGACCATTTTTTTATCATGATCCAAGCTGAAATTGACTGTTCGTGTGCCTAAATGGCTTCAAGTGCCAGAAGTCATAGCAGTTGATACTATGAAAAAAATACTCCTAAGATTGCAGTGTTTGCCGATGTTAACTTCTTTATGCTTCTCTAGTAGTTAGTCTGAGAATAAAGAAAATGGTTGCACCATGAATAAAAAAAACTCTTGAGTGGTTAGCTCACGAGTTTTTGGTAGTAATGTATTTTATAAATCCAATCAATCTTAGGGCTGGCTTGCACCCCGTTTAATGTGGTTTAATAGTACAAGACATAAACATATAGTTTCTTAATATTTCCTACTATCATAGTTATAAGTCCATTGGGTATACCAATAGGTTGTTTGATGATTAAAATAAATTTGGTCCGAGCCATTTTTTAGTGATAGCCAAGTCACTATTCCTACGCTCTGCATAGTCATTCACTTGATCATCACTTATTTTACCTATTGCAAAATACTTGCTTTCTGGATGGGAGAAGTAAAGACCAGATACAGATGCTGCCGGATACATGGCAAAGCTCTCTGTAAGACTAATTCCAGTATGCTTTTCTACTTCTAGTAGCTTCCATAGTTTTGCTTTCTCAGTATGATCAGGACTAGCGGGGTATCCTGCTGCCGGACGGATGCCTTGATATTTTTCACGGATTAGCTCATCGTTAGTCAGTTGCTCATCAGCGGTATATCCCCATATAGATGTGCGTACCTCGTGATGTAGGCACTCAGTAAAAGCTTCGGCAAGCCTGTCTGCTAGTGCTTTGACCAGTATGGAATTATAGTCATCATGGTCAGCCTCATAGTGCTCTATCATCTTCTCTATACCTATGCCTGTAGTTACGGCAAATGCTCCCAGATAATCTTGTTTACCGCTGCTGGTAGGAGCTATGTAGTCACCCAAAGATATATTTGGTATTCCTTTTCCCATCTTACGCTGTTGGCGTAGAAAATTAAAAGTAATACCCGTTTTGCAGAGTTTGACATCGCCATTTTCTTCATTAGCTGGGAATACACCGATGACTGCTTTTGCTTTCAGTTTCTTATTAAAGATAATGTCATCTAGCATAGCTTTGGCATCTGTAAATAGCTTTTGAGCTTCTTCGCCTACATAGGGATCATCAAAGATATTTGGATATCGGCCTCTGAGCTCCCACGTCTGAAAGAATGGAGTCCAGTCTATATATTTACGCAGTATTTCTAAGTCGAAGTCTTCATATACCTTACTACCAGATACGGCTGGAGTAGGAGGTGTATAGTCTGCCCAGTCTAGTAGTAGCTTATTATCTAAAGCTTCCTGAAAGGTAAGTATGTTTTTATCTGCTTGCCTAGCTGCATGTTGCAAAGCGAGTTCTGTATACTCTGCCTTAGTGTCAGATTCAAATTTAGCTTTGGAGTTTTCTCCTATTAATTTGCCTGCTACAGGTACAGATCTAGAAGCATCTAGTACGTGTACTATAGGACCGCTGTAGTGTGGAGCTACTTTTACCGCTGTGTGCACTCTACTGGTGGTAGCTCCGCCTATGAGTAGCGGGTACGTCATACCCCTACGTTCCATTTCTGTAGCTACATCTACCATCTCGTCCAGACTAGGAGTGATGAGTCCACTGAGTCCTATTACATCTACATTATGCTTGATAGCTGCGTCTAGTATCACATTAGCGGGTACCATGACACCTAGGTCTATGATTTCATAGTTATTGCACGCTAGTACTACACCTACTATATTTTTACCTATGTCATGCACGTCACCTTTCACTGTGGCTAGTAGTATTTTACCTTGGGTACTAGCGGCAGATTTGTCTGCCTCCAGATAGGGTTGAAGAAAGGCTACGGACTTTTTCATCACTCGGGCACTTTTCACTACTTGAGGTAAAAACATTTTCCCTGCTCCGAATAGATCCCCTACTACATTCATACCTGCCATGAGAGGTCCTTCTATTACGTGGAGTGGTTTGTCATATTCTAGGCGTGCCTCCTCGGTATCGGCATCTATGTAGTCTGTGATTCCTTTTACGAGCGAGTGTTTCAGTCTTTCTTGCACATTCTGCTCTCTCCAGCTGAGATCTACTGTGAGTTTTTTGCCACCGCCCTTTACAGTTTCGGCATAGTCTACCAGTCTTTCGGTAGCGTCATTTCGTCTATTGAAGAGGACATCCTCTACACGCTTAAGTAGATCTTTAGGTACTTCTGCGTATACTTCTATCATACCTGCGTTCACTATGCCCATGTCTAATCCCGCTTGGATAGCATGATATAAGAAAGCTGTGTGCATAGCTTCGCGTACTACATTGTTACCTCTAAAACTGAAGGAGATATTACTTACACCTCCGCTTACTTTGGCGTAGGGTAAGTTTTCTTTGATCCAGCGAGTGGCGTTTATGAAATCTATAGCATAATCATTATGTTCCTCTATACCAGTAGCTACCGTCAGGATATTAGGGTCAAAGATGATATCAGATGCTTGGAAGCCTACCTGCTCAGTGAGTATCGTATAACTACGCTGACAGATGGCTATTCTCTTATCATAGGAATCTGCTTGTCCATTTTCATCAAAAGCCATAACCACTGTAGCAGCACCGTATCTTTTTATTTTGGTAGCACGCTCTATGAATGTTGCTTCACCGTCTTTAAGACTGATCGAGTTTACTATGCCTTTGCCTTGGATTACTTTCAGTCCGGCTTCTATGATTTCCCACTTGCTGGAGTCTATCATGACTGGTACTCGACTAATGTCTGGTTCGGCAGCTATCAGGTGCAGGAAGGTGACCATGGCCTCTTTACCATCGAGCATTCCCTCGTCCATATTTACATCTATGACTTGAGCTCCGTTTTCTACCTGAGAGCGTGCTACAGATAGAGCTTCATCATACTTATTATTTAGAATGAGCTTGGCAAAGGCTTTGGAACCTGTCACATTGGTTCGTTCTCCTATATTAATGAAATTTATATTAGGTGTCTGTACCATAGGTTCCAGACCACTAAGTCGCAAGTGATTTTGTATTGATTTTCCCATTATCAGTATGTAGAAGTATTAGGAAAGAGAGAAGCTTATCTGGTCCGTCAGCTGACGGATAGGATGTAGCACCTTGGATGATTTACATTTTCAGGTTGCTAAGACTTCTCTGGGCCTAATCCCTCAGTCTTTCTTTATAAGCATCGCAAAGTTACTTAAAGAGTATCTATAAAAAAACCACCGTGATAATAAATATCACGGTGGTTTGGTATAAGGTTAGCGGCTGTACTACTTTTCTCTGATAAGCTGTACAGATCCTTCTATTGGTTCTTTTCCTTCGTTCTCTTCTCCGAATAAGAACTGGTAGTTAATGATATAGTAGTAGGTACCATCTGGGCAGTCTACACCTGTATTATTAACTTGACCATTCCACGATTTTGTGATATCTGTAGAACGGTATACGGATTCTCCCCATCTGTTGAAGATCTTGATCTCATAGGTCTCTAGATTTTGTCCTTCTACTACGAAAGTATTATTGAGCTGCAATGGATCTTTAGATCCTGGAGTGAACACATTATACGGTTTCAGCTCTGGGACTTGATCATTCTCTACCGTTTGGCAAATCGTATCTGAACATCCTATCTCATTTATTGCGATAAGACAGATTTCGAATGTACCTTCTCTATCTTCATAGTTATGACAAACTGGTTCGAGATCGTCACTTGTAGTTTGCACCTTTATTTCTGGCAGTGGCTCTAATTCTTGGATAGTCCAGAATAAATCTAACTTTTCTCCAGCGGTAGGTTGGGAGGTAGATGTATTAGTGAAGCAGAACTCAGGCTTACCAGAGTCATCGATATCAAAACCAGCAGTGACATCTACTACTTCGATATCAACGGTGTCTTGAGCCCAACATTTTGGTACCTCGTCATACTCTGGTGCTAGTATAATACTATATGTACCAGGCTGGCTATACGCATACTGGTAGGTATTTATAGTCTCATCCTCTTCATTTCTCTCCTCATTGTTTCCTAGCAGCCATTTCAGACGAGTATATCTAGCATCATAGGTTCCTGTGAAGGTGACTATCTCATTGGGACATAGTTTATCCTTATCTGCTGTTATCGTTACTTCTGGGCTTGGATTTACTATTACTACTATTCTTTTCTGGATTAGAATATCTGGATTAGAGTCTGGAAACATTCTATCACATATAACTCCGGTACCTGGTATCTCATCACTCTGTATCATAAATAGCTCATACGTACCTGGCGTAAAGTAGGTATGTGAGAATGTATCCCCTATTTGACCTGGAGGGTCATTGCTCTTATCTCCCCAGACAAACTGGAATGTTGGCACATTTAGATCTCCTGCACTTCTGTTAATTATAGCTACCGATCCGCCTTGACAGATAGTGGCCGTATCATTTTCGTTCCAGACTGCATTTTGGAACTCAAAGAATGGTTGTGGTCCAGGTATAGTGAGTGTCTTAGTAATCGTCTCCTCGCAGCCCAGTAGTGTTTTGACTGTAAGTGTCACATCAAAGGTGCCACCTGAGGTATACGCGTGACTAGGGTTTTGAAGGATACTCTTACGGGTATCATCTCCGAAGTCCCACTCCCAAGATATAATCTCTTCGCACTTGATAGTTGGATCATCTGGACAAGCCTCTTTACAAGGATCTTTCACTTCTGTGAGGTCTAAGAAATCTACTATAGATGCACAGTTTACGAGTTCGTCACCGAAACTAAAGTCTGGTATCACGTCTGTGATAAATACGTCAAACCGCGTAGTATCTGTACAGCCTACGCTATCCACAGCTACTATGGTCATCGTGTACACACCGGTCTCATCATAGAAGTGTGTAAGTGGTAGTGATCGAATACTTGTAAATATAGCATCACTATCATCCCAGTCTGCCATAAATCTCTCTAGTGGTGGATTAGCTACATACCTGATAGGGTCATTCCAAGCTGTAGGCCTAGGGAATTGTATAAGTGGGAAAGTCACTGGATCTTCCTCGCCTCGCTGATAGTAGCGGATAGAGTCATATATCCCTATGGTGAGTCCTTTACATATCACTTCATCACTGAGTTTAAAGTGGGTAAAGAAGCCCATATTAAAACTGGCTGGTGTTGGTCCAAAACTCTGGCAACCATTCGTAGAAGTTAGAAAAGCACTTGGTGACATCTGACCACTACCCGGTACAGTTATGATTTCCTTTTTGGTTGGGTCACATATATCAGGTGTTACTTCTTTTTTAAACTTGTAGACGTGCATCCATAGGCCAGAGATTATATCTTTTATACCGTCGGCATTGGTATCTAGTAGTAGCGTATCATACCCTTGTACGGAGGAGTCTCTAAAGTGGAGAATATGCTGAGTTTCTATAGTATCTGGCGGAGAGAATG
>Ga0306865_1000274_pt1 | contig 24930 bp, 13 predicted proteins | sample AntRauTorckE5431_FD_190441 | JGI IMG/M metagenome (GOLD analysis project Ga0306865, IMG submission 190441) | Saline lake microbial communities from Rauer Islands, Antarctica - Metagenome Torckler E5 #431 (v2) (version 2) | ecosystem: Environmental > Aquatic > Non-marine Saline and Alkaline >... | reverse complement strand
GGCAACGTAAATTTCAATCCCAAAAGTGGTTCGATTAAGTTGTCTATGAAACCACACGAAAAGATAAAGATTATCTAATTTCAATCCCAAAAGTGGTTCGATTAAGTTAAAGATATATTGATATGAATGAGGTACTTGAAGAGTATTTCAATCCCAAAAGTGGTTCGATTAAGTTTAACAGATCTGGCGAAAGTTTTTCCTTTGATCCGAATTTCAATCCCAAAAGTGGTTCGATTAAGTTACGACCGCTATTTAAACGAATTTAGCAATTTCGTTATTTCAATCCCAAAAGTGGTTCGATTAAGTTATTGAAATATTAAGCAAATTAGAAACCTATATTTTGATTTCAATCCCAAAAGTGGTTCGATTAAGTTTCCTTAACCAACTTAACGAACCCGAACCACCTACATATTTCAATCCCAAAAGTGGTTCGATTAAGTTTGGGTTCGTTAAGCAGGTTAAGGATACTTTATCCAAATTTCAATCCCAAAAGTGGTTCGATTAAGTTCGTTCACGAGCGTAGATTTTCGCATCGCAAATCAAGATTTCAATCCCAAAAGTGGTTCGATTAAGTTAAAACAGGGATTGTTCGACACATTAGACGCAACACATTTCAATCCCAAAAGTGGTTCGATTAAGTTCTTGGATATTGATTTAGTAAGCGGTTCAGAATCTTTATTTCAATCCCAAAAGTGGTTCGATTAAGTTGCCAAAATGCGATGCAATTCCTTTGCAGGTAGATGAATTTCAATCCCAAAAGTGGTTCGATTAAGTTACGACCGCTATTTAAACGAATTTAGCAATTTCGTTATTTCAATCCCAAAAGTGGTTCGATTAAGTTATGGCGAATGGAATTTAGAATTAATCGCTAATGAAATTTCAATCCCAAAAGTGGTTCGATTAAGTTCACCAAAGGAATCAATTGAAGTTTTAGAACCAGTTTATTTCAATCCCAAAAGTGGTTCGATTAAGTTTTCAAAACCAAACGGCATTATCACTGCCGCAACGGTATTTCAATCCCAAAAGTGGTTCGATTAAGTTCTATATAAAAATTACAATTGGTTTGGCAATTTTGACATTTCAATCCCAAAAGTGGTTCGATTAAGTTTTTTGGAATCAAATGTTTTGCAAATAATTGTTCAAAATTTCAATCCCAAAAGTGGTTCGATTAAGTTAAGGAGGATACAAGGGAATTTCTGCAAACAAGTTGCATTTCAATCCCAAAAGTGGTTCGATTAAGTTCGGTAGAAGAAAAAATAATTTCCTCAATCGAGGAAAATTTCAATCCCAAAAGTGGTTCGATTAAGTTGCAGTTTTTAAGCAGTTGAAAGAGGATAATTTTCGTATTTCAATCCCAAAAGTGGTTCGATTAAGTTCGTTCTAAAAACGTCATAATACCACTGCCAATCGTTATTTCAATCCCAAAAGTGGTTCGATTAAGTTTTATCGAGGTAGAATGGTTGCGGAATCGGTTAATCTATTTCAATCCCAAAAGTGGTTCGATTAAGTTTGTATTGAAACCGTTTTTTAATTTGTTGGTTACACTATTTCAATCCCAAAAGTGGTTCGATTAAGTTAAACAATTGACAGCAGGCGAGGTGCTGTGGATAAATATTTCAATCCCAAAAGTGGTTCGATTAAGTTCAATCGCTAATCCATTTCGAATCATTTGTTTTGCAGATTTCAATCCCAAAAGTGGTTCGATTAAGTTCTGCTTAACAAACCCACGCCACCGAACCCACCTACATATTTCAATCCCAAAAGTGGTTCGATTAAGTTTTCTTAACCAACTTAACGAACCCGAACCACCTCCATATTTCAATCCCAAAAGTGGTTCGATTAAGTTCGAATTAAAAAACCTGCCGACATTTTGCCGTTTCCTATTTCAATCCCAAAAGTGGTTCGATTAAGTTCAAAACTGGACGGCAAAACAGCGAAACACGTTTATAATTTCAATCCCAAAAGTGGTTCGATTAAGTTCTTAACCCCTGATTCAACAGATAATGTGTAGCTATTCATTTCAATCCCAAAAGTGGTTCGATTAAGTTGGGGTTCAAAGTTGAAAACCTCGATTTTAATATTTTATTTCAATCCCAAAAGTGGTTCGATTAAGTTAGCATTATTTGTTTTACGCTCCAAATCCATTTTATATTTCAATCCCAAAAGTGGTTCGATTAAGTTAATGACCATACAATGAACGCCTGCCAAGGCTCAAGTATTTCAATCCCAAAAGTGGTTCGATTAAGTTCGGCGGAAATCCGTATTGGCTGACAGGTGGTGACTGATTTCAATCCCAAAAGTGGTTCGATTAAGTTTCCCGAAATCATCAAAAGTGCAATGAAGTTGACGATATTTCAATCCCAAAAGTGGTTCGATTAAGTTGCGGCTGAAATATGCAGCTTTTAAATATCTTGAAAAATTTCAATCCCAAAAGTGGTTCGATTAAGTTTATATGATGCCAAGCCATAGCGATTTAGCAAAATACATTTCAATCCCAAAAGTGGTTCGATTAAGTTTGCTTCCGCAAAATTCTTTGCGGTTTGATATTGTTGATTTCAATCCCAAAAGTGGTTCGATTAAGTTACCGTTTTGACTTCCAAACCATTTTGAGTTCCGTTATTTCAATCCCAAAAGTGGTTCGATTAAGTTCCTGCTTAACCTGCTGAACGAACCAACCCACCTCCATATTTCAATCCCAAAAGTGGTTCGATTAAGTTCATTTGCACCCATCAACGACCTCTCATCAAAAGTTATTTCAATCCCAAAAGTGGTTCGATTAAGTTGATATATTACAGTAATTGCTATTGTGTTTTTAATCGATTTCAATCCCAAAAGTGGTTCGATTAAGTTTTTTTTAGAACAGGAAGACGAAAACGACGAAAGCGAATTTCAATCCCAAAAGTGGTTCGATTAAGTTTTTTTTGAACGCAATGTTCAAAGAAGAGTTGAAAACATTTCAATCCCAAAAGTGGTTCGATTAAGTTCTCCCCAGTTGGAGTAAATCCTAACCCGAAAAGTTAATTTCAATCCCAAAAGTGGTTCGATTAAGTTCATCCAAACTTAAAGGACTTAATGTCCAATTTGTAAATTTCAATCCCAAAAGTGGTTCGATTAAGTTTGTTTGATTTTTTGCCGCCCTCGGATCTTGATAATCATTTCAATCCCAAAAGTGGTTCGATTAAGTTATTTGGAATATCAAAATATTAACTCAAGTGACGATTATTTCAATCCCAAAAGTGGTTCGATTAAGTTCCCACGCCACCGAACCGAACCGAACCCACCTCCATATTTCAATCCCAAAAGTGGTTCGATTAAGTTAACTTAACCTGCTTAACGAACCCACGCCACCTCCATATTTCAATCCCAAAAGTGGTTCGATTAAGTTATTGAAAACTTAAAGCAAAATGATATTAAGACGATTATTTCAATCCCAAAAGTGGTTCGATTAAGTTAAACAGATTCAAAGCCGACCAGTTATGATTTAACACATTTCAATCCCAAAAGTGGTTCGATTAAGTTCCCGGCTATGATTCAAAGCGAGCCAATCGAGCATAATTTCAATCCCAAAAGTGGTTCGATTAGGTTCAGCTTCATTTTCGCGCTTGCGTCGCCAATTGTAAGATTTCAATCCCAAAAGTGGTTCGATTAAGTTCACCGAACGAACCCACGCCACCGAACCCACCTCCATATTTCAATCCCAAAAGTGGTTCGATTAAGTTTCACTTATTCAATTGCTTTTTGAACGACTAAATCACATTTCAATCCCAAAAGTGGTTCGATTAAGTTGATGAAGACGAAACCTCGTTAGCGTCAACAGGGAAATTTCAATCCCAAAAGTGGTTCGATTAAGTTTTTCGCAACGTTAGCAAGTCCCATTCCCAAAATTAAATTTCAATCCCAAAAGTGGTTCGATTAAGTTAACGGCTGAAATTGATGCTGAATCAGTAGCGCCTTTATTTCAATCCCAAAAGTGGTTCGATTAAGTTTAGGTGCAGAACAAAAAGCAAAGTATCATAAAATTGATTTCAATCCCAAAAGTGGTTCGATTAAGTTAATAATAATATTTAAAGTATTAGATGGGGTATTAGAATTTCAATCCCAAAAGTGGTTCGATTAAGTTATTACAGAAACTACAAAAGGAATTAATCTTAAGTCGATTTCAATCCCAAAAGTGGTTCGATTAAGTTTTTATTCGTCTTTTTTTCAATGATTGAAATTTCATATTTCAATCCCAAAAGTGGTTCGATTAAGTTACGAAAACCATTGCTTTGTAGGTGAACGCCACAACAATTTCAATCCCAAAAGTGGTTCGATTAAGTTACGAAAACCATTGCTTTGTAGGTGAACGCCACAACAATTTCAATCCCAAAAGTGGTTCGATTAAGTTTGGAGTTATTGCGGTTTATTCAATTGCACTAAATTATTTCAATCCCAAAAGTGGTTCGATTAAGTTAATTCCGTGATTATGGTCGTCAATAGGCTTGCCCGTATTTCAATCCCAAAAGTGGTTCGATTAAGTTACAAGAAGCAAAACAGGTCGGTTATGGGCTTGATTTATTTCAATCCCAAAAGTGGTTCGATTAAGTTACAAAAATTAACAATACTTCTTAAATCGCTTTTAATATTTCAATCCCAAAAGTGGTTCGATTAAGTTCGTGAAATATAGCGTAACGTTTTCTTTGTTTGTGTAATTTCAATCCCAAAAGTGGTTCGATTAAGTTCGGAAATCCAAACATAAAGAATTTAGGCGTTAAGTTATTTCAATCCCAAAAGTGGTTCGATTAAGTTATCGGTTGCCGCTTGAGCCACTACAAAGTTAATCATATTTCAATCCCAAAAGTGGTTCGATTAAGTTTACGGCTTTGTTAATTTGCATCGTTGGCAGCGTTTTATTTCAATCCCAAAAGTGGTTCGATTAAGTTTAATGCTACGAATGTGCCTATTTTATTAAACCGCAAATTTCAATCCCAAAAGTGGTTCGATTAAGTTCAATTTGTCTTAACTTTGCCGCTACTTGTAAGCCATATTTCAATCCCAAAAGTGGTTCGATTAAGTTCCTTTGACTACTTCTATGTCGCTCCTGGCGTTTGTTATTTCAATCCCAAAAGTGGTTCGATTAAGTTCTAACTTGGGAAATAGCTAATTATTAAGGAACTTAAATTTCAATCCCAAAAGTGGTTCGATTAAGTTAAACGACATAATTAAAACTAATTTAGACAAAATAGATTTCAATCCCAAAAGTGGTTCGATTAAGTTGGGTTTAGATGCTGCAAAAATGTACAAAGTCAAAATATTTCAATCCCAAAAGTGGTTCGATTAAGTTTAATTCGATTAATTGAGAGAGATTAATTAATTCGTTATTTCAATCCCAAAAGTGGTTCGATTAAGTTGAACAAACAATTAAGCTGGAAGGCTAAAGGAGTTTTATTTCAATCCCAAAAGTGGTTCGATTAAGTTCCCACGCCACCGAACCGAACCCGAACCCACCTACATATTTCAATCCCAAAAGTGGTTCGATTAAGTTCTAAATGTAATAGGAGGAACGCAACCCAAACGCCTATTTCAATCCCAAAAGTGGTTCGATTAAGTTACGGCGTCAAAAGTGACTATGATAATCGGTTATTTATTTCAATCCCAAAAGTGGTTCGATTAAGTTCACCGTTCACAATATCTAATATCTTGCCTTGTTTGTATTTCAATCCCAAAAGTGGTTCGATTAAGTTTTCTAAACCAACTTAACGAACCCGAACCACCTCCATATTTCAATCCCAAAAGTGGTTCGATTAAGTTCCACCGAACGAACCCACGCCACCGAACCACCTCCATATTTCAATCCCAAAAGTGGTTCGATTAAGTTATGTAGGTGGGTTCGGTGGCGTGGCGTGGGTTCGTTATTTCAATCCCAAAAGTGGTTCGATTAAGTTTGAACGACACCACACAGGCAAAGCAATGACTACCCAATTTCAATCCCAAAAGTGGTTCGATTAAGTTGGGCGTAAAGACGCAACCTTAACGGGCGGTGCAACAATTTCAATCCCAAAAGTGGTTCGATTAAGTTATTATTTGCCTTCCCTTACCAAATCAAATTTTTTTTATTTCAATCCCAAAAGTGGTTCGATTAAGTTAATCTCTAAAAATGGAAACGATATGATTATTACAGCATTTCAATCCCAAAAGTGGTTCGATTAAGTTTTGTAAAAAACATCTGGGACGGCCGACAATACTGGATTTCAATCCCAAAAGTGGTTCGATTAAGTTGGCTACGGTATTGACAACGACATGCCTTATGTCGAATTTCAATCCCAAAAGTGGTTCGATTAAGTTCAGCGACGGCAACGGTAACGACGGGGCAAATTGCGGATTTCAATCCCGAAAGTGGTTCGATTAAGTTAAAAAGACTGCTAAATCGGTCGCACCTGCGTATTTCATTTCAATCCCAAAAGTGGTTCGATTAAGTTTATCTACGTCCGTGAATCCTTCGCATAAAAAACATATTTCAATACCAAAAGTGGTTCGATTAAGTTCTACAAAAAAATATCAAATAGTTTTAAAGCAGTTTTATTTCAATCCCAAAAGTGGTTCGATTAAGTTAACCAGTTCAATAATAATTATCACAACCCTTTAAAAATTTCAATCCCAAAAGTGGTTCGATTAAGTTATAAAATTGGAGACAACTATTTCTATCATTTAATTTATTTCAATCCCAAAAGTGGTTCGATTAAGTTCGACTTTATCCCATTTGTTGATAATATAGTAAACAGATTTCAATCCCAAAAGTGGTTCGATTAAGTTGCACTAAAAGGAATGACAACATTAGAGGAATATAACATTTCAATCCCAAAAGTGGTTCGATTAAGTTATAACAAGGTAAAAGCGTTAGGACTTGACGACATCAATTTCAATCCCAAAAGTGGTTCGATTAAGTTTGTTCTCGACATTGGCATGAGGGATTTTTTAAAAATATTTCAATCCCAAAAGTGGTTCGATTAAGTTTTTCAAAAAAGGTGACTACGTTTATTATTCAGAAAAATTTCAATCCCAAAAGTGGTTCGATTAAGTTCAACAACCAAACTGCAAACGGGTCTGTTTTTGGTTATTTCAATCCCAAAAGTGGTTCGATTAAGTTTTGCGACCAACGAACGGGCGTAAAAGAAATTTATATATTTCAATCCCAAAAGTGGTTCGATTAAGTTAATACTTTGATCTTGAGCTGGTTGTGGATCTTGAGCATTTCAATCCCAAAAGTGGTTCGATTAAGTTGTCCGGCCAGCCGTTCCAATTCACTGTGCTTAATGGATTTCAATCCCAAAAGTGGTTCGATTAAGTTAGTATTATTTGACGTTGAATTTAACGTGCCAACAGGATTTCAATCCCAAAAGTGGTTCGATTAAGTTAGCTAATAAAATTGCTACGATTGGACTACGGAAAGGATTTCAATCCCAAAAGTGGTTCGATTAAGTTACTTGTTTCCGGTGCTGGTTTTGGTGTTTTAGATGTATTTCAATCCCAAAAGTGGTTCGATTAAGTTTTGAAAGGCTCATAATTGAATAAGCTAAATTTTTCGATTTCAATCCCAAAAGTGGTTCGATTAAGTTTTTTCGAGTCGCTAATCAAGCGGCTCTAAAAATGAATTTCAATCCCAAAAGTGGTTCGATTAAGTTTATTTACATTTTCCCGAAACGATATTCATAAGCAGTATTTCAATCCCAAAAGTGGTTCGATTAAGTTAGACAGCAAAGTTACGGACTTAACTGTTCGGGACGTATTTCAATCCCAAAAGTGGTTCGATTAAGTTGATTTAATCCTTGCGACAGCTTTACTGACAGAATGATTTCAATCCCAAAAGTGGTTCGATTAAGTTCGTTTTTAAGGATTGTGTATTTTATGTCGGTAACAAATTTCAATCCCAAAAGTGGTTCGATTAAGTTCGATTTTGCACAGGCGAAACTTAATCGAACCACTTTATTTCAATCCCAAAAGTGGTTCGATTAAGTTCCGCAGAAGCCAAAGCCAAAAACGCAACCGATAACTATTTCAATCCCAAAAGTGGTTCGATTAAGTTTATTAAGAACAACTTCGCCGACATGGGCAGGAGGACATTTCAATCCCAAAAGTGGTTCGATTAAGTTTTTTTACTGCCCAACTTGCTGTTTTGTTGATAAGCTATTTCAATCCCAAAAGTGGTTCGATTAAGTTCGCCTGTTTGGTTAGAACCGTTTGAGATTGAAAAAAATTTCAATCCCAAAAGTGGTTCGATTAAGTTCGAGAGAATTTTCTACTGAAAAGGAAAAAGGATTTTATTTCAATCCCAAAAGTGGTTCGATTAAGTTTTGATAGTTTAGGCAATTCAAATGACGGAACACTAAATTTCAATCCCAAAAGTGGTTCGATTAAGTTTTGAACTTCAATATCTTCTAAAATTGTCGAAAATATATTTCAATCCCAAAAGTGGTTCGATTAAGTTCTTTGTCGTAACGTTCAATCATCTCGAAAATAAATTATTTCAATCCCAAAAGTGGTTCGATTAAGTTGATCGGGAAAAACTTATAGTATATGTCAGAACGCTGATTTCAATCCCAAAAGTGGTTCGATTAAGTTGACTTCGCCATAATTCAAATCCTTGATTTTTGGAGATTTCAATCCCAAAAGTGGTTCGATTAAGTTGAAGGCGAAGCCAAAAACGGCAACTTATAAGCCTAAATTTCAATCCCAAAAGTGGTTCGATTAAGTTCCTTGCGAAATCAATTAAAAAAGAACTTAAAAGCAAATTTCAATCCCAAAAGTGGTTCGATTAAGTTGTTAGTATTAGACTTAAATTCGGTCGTTTTTAATTATTTCAATCCCAAAAGTGGTTCGATTAAGTTAAGTATAAATTTAATGCCTATTTCAAAATTTACCGTATTTCAATCCCAAAAGTGGTTCGATTAAGTTGCCTTGACAACTAACTTGAAATGAAGTTTTTTGCGTATTTCAATCCCAAAAGTGGTTCGATTAAGTTAATATTTTTTAGTTAATCCAACCCTGCATTCTGTTTATTTCAATCCCAAAAGTGGTTCGATTAAGTTTAATCAATACTTCAATCAGTTTTGCGTCTGAACATTATTTCAATCCCAAAAGTGGTTCGATTAAGTTAAAGACCTCCGAAAAGCCGATTTAGAACAAGAACAAATTTCAATCCCAAAAGTGGTTCGATTAAGTTTGCAAAACAAGCTCTGTAGTCGCCTTCATAAGTTTTATTTCAATCCCAAAAGTGGTTCGATTAAGTTTGAACGACACCACACAGGCAAAGCAATGACTACACAATTTCAATCCCAAAAGTGGTTCGATTAAGTTAAGTTGTTTCATTAATCCTGCCGCTTCTTTGCTTTTATTTCAATCCCAAAAGTGGTTCGATTAAGTTTGGATTCAGCATTGACCCGACCGCCTTGGTACGTTATTTCAATCCCAAAAGTGGTTCGATTAAGTTCACCGCAAACAGACTATTAAAACAACTGACAAATGAATTTCAATCCCAAAAGTGGTTCGATTAAGTTAGATGAAAACAGCGGCGTTAAAATACGGCTTACCGTATTTCAATCCCAAAAGTGGTTCGATTAAGTTTGTGATTTTTCATCACTGTAAAAAAGCAAAAAAAGATTTCAATCCCAAAAGTGGTTCGATTAAGTTCGGTTCAAAAAGTAAAAACTATGATGTAAAAATCAAATTTCAATCCCAAAAGTGGTTCGATTAAGTTCCCGTTGCGGCGTTAACTTCTTGAAATTGCTTAGCTATTTCAATCCCAAAAGTGGTTCGATTAAGTTTTTTAAAGGATTCGTTTACGGACTTATTAAACGAGTATTTCAATCCCAAAAGTGGTTCGATTAAGTTATCGCTTCGTGTCTTCATGAAATATCTTGTAAAGATATTTCAATCCCAAAAGTGGTTCGATTAAGTTTCAAAGATATTGAATCACCAAAATACAGGGATTACAATTTCAATCCCAAAAGTGGTTCGATTAAGTTTGCGAACCAACTTAGTAAGATGAAAATAACTAATATATTTCAATCCCAAAAGTGGTTCGATTAAGTTGGGTTCGTTAAGTTGGTTAAGGATACTTTATCCAAATTTCAATCCCAAAAGTGGTTCGATTAAGTTAGGAAAACGGACGGCAAACGTTTGACGGGTACACTAATTTCAATCCCAAAAGTGGTTCGATTAAGTTTTCGGGTCGTTGGATTGTTCTGATGGTGGTTCGGCTATTTCAATCCCAAAAGTGGTTCGATTAAGTTCGTGGTTCGTGGTTCGTGGTTTGGATGCTCGACCATATTTCAATCCCAAAAGTGGTTCGATTAAGTTCGTGGTTCGTGGTTCGTGGTTCGGATGCTCAACCATATTTCAATCCCAAAAGTGGTTCGATTAAGTTTGGACAAAAAAATAACAAAAGCGTTTAGGATAAAAGATTTCAATCCCAAAAGTGGTTCGATTAAGTTCTGATGCAGGTGGTTTGGTTCGGTGGTTCGGCTCGGATTTCAATCCCAAAAGTGGTTCGATTAAGTTCGTTGGAGGAAGGTCATAGGATTGATAACAAAGAAAATTTCAATCCCAAAAGTGGTTCGATTAAGTTCCATTCCCGTTTCCAAAATGTCAACCATTGAAGAATATTTCAATCCCAAAAGTGGTTCGATTAAGTTCTGCACCGATTGCATTGTTGCGAGGAATCGACAAGTATTTCAATCCCAAAAGTGGTTCGATTAAGTTCGTTGCCGTTCCGACTGTCAAGTCACGTTTTCGCATATTTCAATCCCAAAAGTGGTTCGATTAAGTTTAATATCAATACCGTTATTGATTTTATCAGAGCGTTATTTCAATCCCAAAAGTGGTTCGATTAAGTTCAGCAGTTCTTTTAAGTCGTTCCCATACGACGTATTATTTCAATCCCAAAAGTGGTTCGATTAAGTTAATGACCAAATAATAAACGCCTGCCAAGGCTCAAGTATTTCAATCCCAAAAGTGGTTCGATTAAGTTTTCCATAATTTAGTTAGTAATTTTGATTTTGATTTATTTCAATCCCAAAAGTGGTTCGATTAAGTTTCAATTTTTTACAGCGTCAAAAGTTACGAATACGATATTTCAATCCCAAAAGTGGTTCGATTAAGTTCTACGGAAATAAGTTAAAAGAAATCAATGAAATTAAATTTCAATCCCAAAAGTGGTTCGATTAAGTTTGATTAGAGATTTTATCCCCCTACCCCTTTTAGGTTATTTCAATCCCAAAAGTGGTTCGATTAAGTTCTTATCCAAAATGTTGACTCTATAACAGCAACAATTATTTCAATCCCAAAAGTGGTTCGATTAAGTTCAACAACAAAAACGGTTTGCCAGAAAACTCTTTTAAATTTCAATCCCAAAAGTGGTTCGATTAAGTTTCCAAAATTTGAAATCGGTCTAAATTATTTAATCGGATTTCAATCCCAAAAGTGGTTCGATTAAGTTTTATTATTCTATTAAGTGTATAAGTATATAAGATATATTTCAATCCCAAAAGTGGTTCGATTAAGTTTTTTATCTCGTTTACGTTCTTCTTCTGCTAAAATTTATTTCAATCCCAAAAGTGGTTCGATTAAGTTTTTCTTAATCAATAACCGAAACGCCGCCGTACTTTTATTTCAATCCCAAAAGTGGTTCGATTAAGTTCACCTGTTAACTTTATTCGATACATCATAAAACTTATTTCAATCCCAAAAGTGGTTCGATTAAGTTTTTGCGGCTTACGATGCTTATTGGAGCTTTACAGAATTTCAATCCCAAAAGTGGTTCGATTAAGTTGTTGTAGGCGTTCGCATCTACTTAGTTAGAATCATTATTTCAATCCCAAAAGTGGTTCGATTAAGTTAGTTGTTAGTAGTTAGTGAACTGTTTGAATGTTTTGATTTCAATCCCAAAAGTGGTTCGATTAAGTTATCGCATCATGCTTACATAAGATATCTTGTAAAGATATTTCAATCCCAAAAGTGGTTCGATTAAGTTCCTTCGACCGATATCGTAAAAAAAGGGCGGACTTTATTTCAATCCCAAAAGTGGTTCGATTAAGTTTGATGATTCAATATTTTTGAAACAACTATCAAGGCGATTTCAATCCCAAAAGTGGTTCGATTAAGTTACAGCTTAAATAAAACGCCGTTCGGTTTTCCAAGTTATTTCAATCCCAAAAGTGGTTCGATTAAGTTTAGCGTTTTAATCGGTTTTGCGGCAAGTTGTTTTGGATTTCAATCCCAAAAGTGGTTCGATTAAGTTAACGACCGCTATTTAAACGAATTTAGCAACTTTGTTATTTCAATCCCAAAAGTGGTTCGATTAAGTTTACTTCCAAGTCTCTCCAATTGACCTCTTTTTTGAGATTTCAATCCCAAAAGTGGTTCGATTAAGTTAAGAACAGACGTCAAAAGAAGTCACGTCATTGATTTATTTCAATCCCAAAAGTGGTTCGATTAAGTTCATTTTTTGTGCTTTCAAACGGACTTGCATTTTTAGATTTCAATCCCAAAAGTGGTTCGATTAAGTTAAATGGTTCAGCAAAAGCCGAATTTCTAATTGTGTTATTTCAATCCCAAAAGTGGTTCGATTAAGTTAATAATGCACCCAATATTGAAAGCAAGATTCCAATATTTCAATCCCAAAAGTGGTTCGATTAAGTTGGCCAATGGTTTGGGCGAGATTGGGACGATAAGGAGATTTCAATCCCAAAAGTGGTTCGATTAAGTTGTCTAAATAGGCTTCTGCGTTGTCGCTGTATAAACTATTTCAATCCCAAAAGTGGTTCGATTAAGTTGGGAGTAAGTGAAAATTTGGAATTAGCTGAAAAGTATTTCAATCCCAAAAGTGGTTCGATTAAGTTAACGTGTTCGAGTTGGGCAAAAATTGGGTTTTGGAATTTCAATCCCAAAAGTGGTTCGATTAAGTTTGATGATTTAATATTTTTGACACAAGTATTAAGGCGATTTCAATCCCAAAAGTGGTTCGATTAAGTTGAAACACAAAAGCAAGTACGTGGTCTAATAACTGGATTTCAATCCCAAAAGTGGTTCGATTAAGTTTAAGATATTGAAGTTTGCGGAAGATGCGGAAGCGAAATTTCAATCCCAAAAGTGGTTCGATTAAGTTGATTTAATAATTTGAGTGCATCGAGGTTTAGAAAGTATTTCAATCCCAAAAGTGGTTCGATTAAGTTAAAGATTTTAGAAAATGAAAAACTTATTAAAATCGTATTTCAATCCCAAAAGTGGTTCGATTAAGTTAAACAAAAGAAACCGAAAATAAAGAACTTTAAGGCAATTTCAATCCCAAAAGTGGTTCGATTAAGTTCGTTCTAAAAACGTCATAATACCACTGCCAATAGTTATTTCAATCCCAAAAGTGGTTCGATTAAGTTAAGCTATATATCAAGTTCGATTCATGGATTGACAGTATTTCAATCCCAAAAGTGGTTCGATTAAGTTCAAAATTTTATTTACTATGATTAATTTACAGACTTTATTTCAATCCCAAAAGTGGTTCGATTAAGTTTCTTTTCGCACATCGCTATATGAATCAGTTAGTAAAATTTCAATCCCAAAAGTGGTTCGATTAAGTTAAGGGGTTTTTTAAAGGGTTGGAATGTCGAAATGTCATTTCAATCCCAAAAGTGGTTCGATTAAGTTGTTACGGCATGGGTAAAACGTCATTCGCAATTAGTAATTTCAATCCCAAAAGTGGTTCGATTAAGTTGAAGATGGAAAAGTAGATATGCAAATACATGAAGAATTTCAATCCCAAAAGTGGTTCGATTAAGTTTATTTACATTTTCCCGAAACGATATTCATAAGCAGTATTTCAATCCCAAAAGTGGTTCGATTAAGTTTAAAAAATAATTATATGAGAAAATCAAATATTGAAATTTCAATCCCAAAAGTGGTTCGATTAAGTTCAAATTTATTGCAAAGACGCTTGTAGAATAAAATACATTTCAATCCCAAAAGTGGTTCGATTAGGTTTAGATGCAGGTGACGCATTTAAAAACATCTTTACAGGATTTCAATCCCAAAAGTGGTTCGATTAAGTTAGAATTACATAATGACACAGACTTAATCAATGAACTATTTCAATCCCAAAAGTGGTTCGATTAAGTTTGAAGAATAAAATATTATTTTTGACGGAAGAGGAATATTTCAATCCCAAAAGTGGTTCGATTAAGTTTAGCAAGTATTGGATTTGTTAAAATTGTAAAAGAGTATTTCAATCCCAAAAGTGGTTCGATTAAGTTAATTAATTAAACGTATTGAGTTATGGGGAAATCATTATTTCAATCCCAAAAGTGGTTCGATTAAGTTAATATGCCTATTACAATAGATTAACTAACTATACAAATTTCAATCCCAAAAGTGGTTCGATTAAGTTTGTGACGGTTTAATCCCTGCCAACGCCCGTGTATGATATTTCAATCCCAAAAGTGGTTCGATTAAGTTAAGACCGCTACAAACATCTTTTGAAGTTAGATGCAAATTTCAATCCCAAAAGTGGTTCGATTAAGTTTAAGCAGGTTAAGTTGGTTTAGAATCCTTTATCCAAATTTCAATCCCAAAAGTGGTTCGATTAAGTTCGACTTATTAAAATTGCTTTCATTTATTGAAAAATTATTTCAATCCCAAAAGTGGTTCGATTAAGTTTAACGGCTGCGTTGCTATTGTCACAAATTATTTATATTTCAATCCCAAAAGTGGTTCGATTAAGTTAATAAATAATTTCAATGAATCTACGGGCGTTTCTAAATTTCAATCCCAAAAGTGGTTCGATTAAGTTTGTTATTCTATACGACAATATTTATAATTTATGAAAATTTCAATCCCAAAAGTGGTTCGATTAAGTTTTTGCTTTTAGAAACGTAAATTTTGACGCAATGTCAGATTTCAATCCCAAAAGTGGTTCGATTAAGTTAAATGATTGATTAAATAAGCAAAAGACGCCCGACTATTTCAATCCCAAAAGTGGTTCGATTAAGTTCCCATCCGACTTTGCCCCTCGCCAAATTTAACGCCGATTTCAATCCCAAAAGTGGTTCGATTAAGTTAAATATTTTGATTGTTCAATTACAGTTTTTGGTCTGATTTCAATCCCAAAAGTGGTTCGATTAAGTTATCAAAAAGGGGATCCAGGTAGCGGCTTAAAGGTAGATTTCAATCCCAAAAGTGGTTCGATTAAGTTTAAATTTGACATATTGTTTTTGTTTTTAAAGCGTTATTTCAATCCCAAAAGTGGTTCGATTAAGTTGCCGTTATGCTTTAAAATAGCTTTAGAATCGTTTAAATTTCAATCCCAAAAGTGGTTCGATTAAGTTAATAGATAGCGACACGGGCGAAATTGTAGAACCTGATTTCAATCCCAAAAGTGGTTCGATTAAGTTTTTGACGCAATGTCAGCGGCGCTATAATAAGCAATATTTCAATCCCAAAAGTGGTTCGATTAAGTTGTTATTCTATACGACAATATTTATTAATTTATGAAAATTTCAATCCCAAAAGTGGTTCGATTAAGTTCGTTTTCGTAATAATAATTTCATTAGATGTATTAGTATTTCAATCCCAAAAGTGGTTCGATTAAGTTTTCATAAATCCCGACTATCAAAACAGTAATCAAAAAATTTCAATCCCAAAAGTGGTTCGATTAAGTTCAATCGCTATTTTGAAGTTTACATCATTGCAATTGTATTTCAATCCCAAAAGTGGTTCGATTAAGTTGTCTTTTACAAGCGTTGAAAAAATACAATTATTCAGATTTCAATCCCAAAAGTGGTTCGATTAAGTTCGGAAATGCGAACTTAAAAAATTGCGGCGTAAAATTATTTCAATCCCAAAAGTGGTTCGATTAAGTTTGTTTCATTAGCAGCTGGTAATAATTCGACAATAAAATTTCAATCCCAAAAGTGGTTCGATTAAGTTACCCACGCCACCGAACCGAACCCAAACCACCTACATATTTCAATCCCAAAAGTGGTTCGATTAAGTTCGTAAAGGAAAAAGCCGCGCTTTATATGTGTGTTGTATTTCAATCCCAAAAGTGGTTCGATTAAGTTTGAAAATTCAGACTGCTGTTTTTGCGGTATTAATTGATTTCAACCCCAAAAGTGGTTCGATTAAGTTTTAAAATAGATTCTTCTAAAAGTTGTGCTTCTCGCTATTTCAATCCCAAAAGTGGTTCGATTAAGTTTCTGTTAAACTGCAACCAAAAACCGTTTTCCATCAGATTTCAATCCCAAAAGTGGTTCGATTAAGTTCGGACGATGGAACGTTCAGGTAAGAAGATGTCGGCATATTTCAATCCCAAAAGTGGTTCGATTAAGTTACAACGTACCAAGTTAGAATGAGTTTAGCGGTTTTATTTCAATCCCAAAAGTGGTTCGATTAAGTTGCTGTGGGTTTTTTAAAATCGCTTGGGTGTGTGTTTATTTCAATCCCAAAAGTGGTTCGATTAAGTTCCCTGCCATAATATCATTCAAAACCAATTGCAATAAATTTCAATCCCAAAAGTGGTTCGATTAAGTTACCGCCTGTCAAATCGGGTGCAACAAACGCCGCCATATTTCAATCCCAAAAGTGGTTCGATTAAGTTGAAAATTGCATACAACAAAACCCGTAATAAAATGCAATTTCAATCCCAAAAGTGGTTCGATTAAGTTCTGATTTTGTGACATAATTTAGCCGTTCCGAACACTATTTCAATCCCAAAAGTGGTTCGATTAAGTTTCGCAGAGCGAAAAACGCAAAAAAATGTATGAGCGTATTTCAATCCCAAAAGTGGTTCGATTAAGTTAACTAAAAGAAAGATTAAAAATTGAAATCGAAGGGAATTTCAATCCCAAAAGTGGTTCGATTAAGTTTTTAATTCCAATAGGGATTCTGACTTTTCAATCCTTATTTCAATCCCAAAAGTGGTTCGATTAAGTTTATTCCTGCTTATGCGGAAACTATCGACGGTGATGGATTTCAATCCCAAAAGTGGTTCGATTAAGTTAATTGAACGATACTGTTTTAAACAGTACCGTTCAATATTTCAATCCCAAAAGTGGTTCGATTAAGTTTTTCAACTGTGTGTCCGTATGTGCAACGTTAGTGACATTTCAATCCCAAAAGTGGTTCGATTAAGTTTTCGTCGCTTTCTTCGTCTTCCTGTTCTAAAAAATCATTTCAATCCCAAAAGTGGTTCGATTAAGTTATGAAGGAGCAACACAAAAAACATTATACTTTTTTTATTTCAATCCCAAAAGTGGTTCGATTAAGTTTTGTTCTATTATATCCGGATAATTGACTTGTGCTTGATTTCAATCCCAAAAGTGGTTCGATTAAGTTAAACGTATTTCAAGCAATTGAAACGAGCAGCATTTCATTTCAATCCCAAAAGTGGTTCGATTAAGTTTTTACTAAATTTGTCTAGATTACTAATGCTTTGATTATTTCAATCCCAAAAGTGGTTCGATTAAGTTCCTTATAACGCAAGAGGAAATATTTAACCAAGCCGCATTTCAATCCCAAAAGTGGTTCGATTAAGTTTGTCGAACTTCGGTTCGGCAAGTCTTTTTTGGCTTTATTTCAATCCCAAAAGTGGTTCGATTAAGTTATTTTTGCCAGTCCGTCTTCCGCTATCTCTAAAAATATTTCAATCCCAAAAGTGGTTCGATTAAGTTCTTAAAAAAGATGAACACCATAAACATTGAACAACTATTTCAATCCCAAAAGTGGTTCGATTAAGTTGTCTATGAAACCACACGAAAAGATAAAGATTATCTAATTTCAATCCCAAAAGTGGTTCGATTAAGTTAACTGTATATGCAAACGAATTAGAAAACGAAGTAAGATTTCAATCCCAAAAGTGGTTCGATTAAGTTTCGTACCTATTAAAACCCGCACCGCTCAAAACGTTGATTTCAATCCCAAAAGTGGTTCGATTAAGTTATTGCGGCTGCTATCGAGGGCAAAGAAGTAGATATTATTTCAATCCCAAAAGTGGTTCGATTAAGTTAATACAAAACTCGTATTTGTTTATCCGACTTTGTAATTTCAATCCCAAAAGTGGTTCGATTAAGTTCTGTTCCGTCAAGGTTTATATAAATTTCGTTCCTTTATTTCAATCCCAAAAGTGGTTCGATTAAGTTGGAGCTGAAACGTTAGCAACTTTACCGTTAAAAGAATTTCAATCCCAAAAGTGGTTCGATTAAGTTTAGCAACGATTATTCAATGAATAGTTACTGAATAGTATTTCAATCCCAAAAGTGGTTCGATTAAGTTGAGGAACAGACAGTACGATTACAGATGAGTTTTCAGATTTCAATCCCAAAAGTGGTTCGATTAAGTTTATCAAATACAGTTTTTCCAATCCTAAAGTTAGATTATTTCAATCCCAAAAGTGGTTCGATTAAGTTTTTATTCCTTTTTCAAGGAATGGTTAAACCATGTTTATTTCAATCCCAAAAGTGGTTCAATTAAGTTTTTATCATTGACTGAAGAAACCTACGACCCAGTTAGATTTCAATCCCAAAAGTGGTTCGATTAAGTTTTTGAAAAAAGATTCGGAATCCTTAACTATTATTGAATTTCAATCCCAAAAGTGGTTCGATTAAGTTAAGTGGCAAAGCCATCTTTGCATCCATTTTCTCCATATTTCAATCCCAAAAGTGGTTCGATTAAGTTATTCCAACCATTGTCGCCCAACGAAAAATCACCGTATTTCAATCCCAAAAGTGGTTCGATTAAGTTTGCAATACAAGATACCAGCTGAAATAACACTGGCACATTTCAATCCCAAAAGTGGTTCGATTAAGTTACGAAAACGATATAAATACCAGAATAGTGACAAATAATTTCAATCCCAAAAGTGGTTCGATTAAGTTAAGGAGCAAAGCAGAAGAACGCATAATTCAAACAATATTTCAATCCCAAAAGTGGTTCGATTAAGTTTAACTCCGATGATAATGAAATATTGAGCTTTTACCAATTTCAATCCCAAAAGTGGTTCGATTAAGTTCCAGCATTAACACCACCCAATGCAAAATCAAAACCATTTCAATCCCAAAAGTGGTTCGATTAAGTTTGCTCAAACGCTTTCGCAGGAAGATGGAATTGATTTATTTCAATCCCAAAAGTGGTTCGATTAAGTTTTCGTGTTTTGCCGCAAGTGTCCGCTCTTTTTTTGTATTTCAATCCCAAAAGTGGTTCGATTAAGTTTTCATTAGATTTATTAGTAGATTTATTAGTAGGTATATTTCAATCCCAAAAGTGGTTCGATTAAGTTCGACTTTATACCATTCGTTGACAACATAGTAAATTCATTTCAATCCCAAAAGTGGTTCGATTAAGTTGGAGGAAAAACGAAGACGGAAGCGAAAGCGAACGTTATTTCAATCCCAAAAGTGGTTCGATTAAGTTATTTCGACAAATTGGAGCAAAGGGAAAAGGACACGGATTTCAATCCCAAAAGTGGTTCGATTAAGTTCGTAGGGACGTTTTATCTACGTTAAGCATTGAAAAATTTCAATCCCAAAAGTGGTTCGATTAAGTTATAGTTTGTCGTCAGGTTCTGAAATTCGAAATGCTTATTTCAATCCCAAAAGTGGTTCGATTAAGTTGTCAAGAATCACCGTTCTGCTAACCTTAAGAATTGAATTTCAATCCCAAAAGTGGTTCGATTAAGTTCATTTCGCTTTGCCATTTCTAATTTAGAAAAAGCATATTTCAATCCCAAAAGTGGTTCGATTAAGTTTTTTTTCGGCACAGGAAATTGGTCAACTTTTATTTTATTTCAATCCCAAAAGTGGTTCGATTAAGTTCGGTGTGTTCTTAGAGGTTGCAAAAGATGGAGTTTTATTTCAATCCCAAAAGTGGTTCGATTAAGTTTTGCGTTTTTTTGTTGTTGGAAATGCTTAGTTTTTTATTTCAATCCCAAAAGTGGTTCGATTAAGTTAATTCAGCCGCACTATAATAAGCAATCGGTAAGCCGATTTCAATCCCAAAAGTGGTTCGATTAAGTTTATACTTTCTTTATCCTTTGTATCCTTAATAACGTTATTTCAATCCCAAAAGTGGTTCGATTAAGTTCTGCCTTTTTCAGACCGTGACACCACCCTTTGTAATATTTCAATCCCAAAAGTGGTTCGATTAAGTTTGATTGTGTCGATGCCTGACGTTGAATTTTTCGAGAATTTCAATCCCAAAAGTGGTTCGATTAAGTTCTTGAAATTTACGATTGGAAACTCGATACAACGGATATTTCAATCCCAAAAGTGGTTCGATTAAGTTCAAAAACTGAAACATCAAATGTCAATTTATGGTTAAATTTCAATCCCAAAAGTGGTTCGATTAAGTTGAGCCAATTATTTTTGCCACAATCCAATAAAAGAATATTTCAATCCCAAAAGTGGTTCGATTAAGTTGACCTGTGAAGGAATTGCATCGACCTGCAAAAATTCATTTCAATCCCAAAAGTGGTTCGATTAAGTTTTTAGCAGTGATTTCGCTATAATGTTAATGATAATATTTCAATCCCAAAAGTGGTTCGATTAAGTTAGTAGCTTTTCAATGGCAGGGAATAGGGATAAAGATATTTCAATCCCAAAAGTGGTTCGATTAAGTTTAACAAGTCGCAATTTTTTTGAATCAATTGCAATTTATTTCAATCCCAAAAGTGGTTCGATTAAGTTATTATTAAAGTCTTTGCGTAAGGTTTTTAAGGCAAATTTCAATCCCAAAAGTGGTTCGATTAAGTTATTCGCAATTAGTATGGCAAAAGGCGTAAACGAGCAATTTCAATCCCAAAAGTGGTTCGATTAAGTTAACTATTTAGAGTTTGATCCTAACTTACCGTACAAATTTCAATCCCAAAAGTGGTTCGATTAAGTTTGCGGATTTAGATAAGTTTGTAGAAAATATTTGGAAATTTCAATCCCAAAAGTGGTTCGATTAAGTTCCGCTGCCAAATTTTACACCGTGCGAAGCTATGTTATTTCAATCCCAAAAGTGGTTCGATTAAGTTCGCTGGTGTTCGTGCATTGATTTCAAACAATTGCATATTTCAATCCCAAAAGTGGTTCGATTAAGTTAGACTGACATTACGGTTTGTACAAAAGCTTTGACAAATTTCAATCCCAAAAGTGGTTCGATTAAGTTACGAAAACTTTTGCTTTGTAGGCGAGAAACATAGCAATTTCAATCCCAAAAGTGGTTCGATTAAGTTCTCAAAAATCCTTTTATTAGTTTTCGAGGCAGGTAAATTTCAATCCCAAAAGTGGTTCGATTAAGTTGTCACTTGCTATTAAGCATTTTAAGCCGTAACCGCTATTTCAATCCCAAAAGTGGTTCGATTAAGTTTCTTTTAATTCGTTTGTTCGCTCCCTGTGTTGTCATATTTCAATCCCAAAAGTGGTTCGATTAAGTTTTATAGTAACAACGATAATCGTATAACGAAAATCGTATTTCAATCCCAAAAGTGGTTCGATTAAGTTAATTCGATGTATTAAGCTGCTATAATTAACCGCAAATTTCAATCCCAAAAGTGGTTCGATTAAGTTAAACGGATTTAATAAAGAAATACGGATATAAAGCAAATTTCAATCCCAAAAGTGGTTCGATTAAGTTTATTTCAGAATGTATTAAATCTATTGTATTACCGTAATTTCAATCCCAAAAGTGGTTCGATTAAGTTAATTTGTTGTGCTGGTGTCATTTGCAAAAAAATCTAATTTCAATCCCAAAAGTGGTTCGATTAAGTTAGCAAAACACCCATTGGGCAAAGTTTACGAGCTCAAATTTCAATCCCAAAAGTGGTTCGATTAAGTTCTGTAATATCGTTCTGTAAATCTTCTAAATCAATAATTTCAATCCCAAAAGTGGTTCGATTAAGTTGACATTGGCCTCGTCCATCATCCAACTACGCAACGTATTTCAATCCCAAAAGTGGTTCGATTAAGTTGAAACCAGAGTATGCCATAGCAACGACCGTAATCAATTTCAATCCCAAAAGTGGTTCGATTAAGTTCAAACACATAGCAGCCGCTTTAAAACGTCTTAAAATATTTCAATCCCAAAAGTGGTTCGATTAAGTTAAAAAAGCCGAAGCCGAACCACATAGCTACCTCCATATTTCAATCCCAAAAGTGGTTCGATTAAGTTCGGCTGTTTACAGTTAGATATTGATTTTAAATTTGCATTTCAATCCCAAAAGTGGTTCGATTAAGTTTTATTAGATTTATTAGTAGAAGTATTAGTAGGTATATTTCAATCCCAAAAGTGGTTCGATTAAGTTTTCAAGGCACTATATAATTATAATATCGAACAACAGATTTCAATCCCAAAAGTGGTTCGATTAAGTTGGTGAAACGGACTGGAAAAATATCAATTATTTATGTATTTCAATCCCAAAAGTGGTTCGATTAAGTTTATGATGAATTTGAAAGTAAAAAAGCTACGATTGAATTTCAATCCCAAAAGTGGTTCGATTAAGTTATTATTTTTTTCAATTTCAATAAATTGTCGCATTTTATTTCAATCCCAAAAGTGGTTCGATTAAGTTTGGTACGAAATAGAAGTAAAAGGGGCGGCGGCGGTATTTCAATCCCAAAAGTGGTTCGATTAAGTTCTCAAAAAATCAATGCTGCACAAACTATTTTTGGTAATTTCAATCCCAAAAGTGGTTCGATTAAGTTTTTTATATCCTTACTTGTAATTCCTTTCGCTACCGTATTTCAATCCCAAAAGTGGTTCGATTAAGTTCTGCCAAATTTATGATGTTAATTTGATTTTGAGTTAATTTCAATCCCAAAAGTGGTTCGATTAAGTTAACGACTTTTTAATAAAACAAGCCGTTTCAATGCAAATTTCAATCCCAAAAGTGGTTCGATTAAGTTGCTGACTTAGCATCTACTCAATTAGATGCTGTCAATATTTCAATCCCAAAAGTGGTTCGATTAAGTTTGTTGGTTCGGGTTCGGGTTGCTCCTCCATTGCAGGATTTCAATCCCAAAAGTGGTTCGATTAAGTTAGAACGGAGTTAGTAATATAATAGAGTTTCCTTACTATTTCAATCCCAAAAGTGGTTCGATTAAGTTACCCATTGCACGACCTGTAAATCCACCACCTGCCATATTTCAATCCCAAAAGTGGTTCGATTAAGTTTAGGTTATTCAATCTTAGGTGGCGCGGCTGGTCAATATTTCAATCCCAAAAGTGGTTCGATTAAGTTTTTAATTTTTGATGGCACTGTGTCAATCAAAATACGATTTCAATCCCAAAAGTGGTTCGATTAAGTTCAGATGACATTCTTTTTTATAGAAAGAGTTTTATCTATTTCAATCCCAAAAGTGGTTCGATTAAGTTCATCCGAACCATCCGAACCATCCGAACACCTGCAAATTTCAATCCCAAAAGTGGTTCGATTAAGTTAATAAGTATGTTTACGAACGACACTCATTTTTATGGATTTCAATCCCAAAAGTGGTTCGATTAAGTTTTTAGTAAGTATGAAGCAAGTAGTTTAGGGCGTTTAATTTCAATCCCAAAAGTGGTTCGATTAAGTTTAATTTTTCGGGACGTTCAAAAACGACTTTGATATTATTTCAATCCCAAAAGTGGTTCGATTAAGTTTATCGGCATCAGCATTTTAATAATGAAGTGCTGACTATTTCAATCCCAAAAGTGGTTCGATTAAGTTCGGATGAAACCGCAAAGCTGCAAAAGAAACGGGTGTATTTCAATCCCAAAAGTGGTTCGATTAAGTTCACGAACCCGAACCGAACCACACAAACCACCTGCAAATTTCAATCCCAAAAGTGGTTCGATTAAGTTTCGGGACATAACTGGCAGCAATACGCTAAAATTCAAATTTCAATCCCAAAAGTGGTTCGATTAAGTTGTGGTTGGCTCGTACAATTGACTGTTTCATTCCCTCATTTCAATCCCAAAAGTGGTTCGATTAAGTTATCTACTTTGGCAGGTAATTTATCACCCACATTTAAATTTCAATCCCAAAAGTGGTTCGATTAAGTTTTCATTTTGGACTTCTAATAAAACGACAATGACATTATTTCAATCCCAAAAGTGGTTCGATTAAGTTTGTTCGCTTGTTTCTTTATTGCGATTGTAACCGATTATTTCAATCCCAAAAGTGGTTCGATTAAGTTTTTTGCCGCAATGTCAGCCGCACTATAGTATGCGATATTTCAATCCCAAAAGTGGTTCGATTAAGTTAACTTGCCGCAAAACCGATTAAAACGCTATCAATAAATTTCAATCCCAAAAGTGGTTCGATTAAGTTCGCCTAACGAATCGATATTAAAAATAACGCTTTGTTATTTCAATCCCAAAAGTGGTTCGATTAAGTTCAAAAATCTATAATACTTCGCAGGTCGTTTTTAATATTTCAATCCCAAAAGTGGTTCGATTAAGTTTGCTTAACTTTTAGTTAAACATCGTACATTTTTTGGATTTCAATCCCAAAAGTGGTTCGATTAAGTTTTAGATAAGGCGAGTTTTAACAATATCGAAAGTTTAATTTCAATCCCAAAAGTGGTTCGATTAAGTTTCGGATGGTTCGGATGGTTGGATGGTTTACCATTGCATTTCAATCCCAAAAGTGGTTCGATTAAGTTTGCTTGACCGTTGTTATCAAAAGTTTCATTGCCCTATTTCAATCCCAAAAGTGGTTCGATTAAGTTCTGCTGCAAAAAGCAACAAAACAATACCCAAATATAGCATTTGCAACGACAGAAAACACTAATTCCGAGTAAAAAAATACAAAAAAAACTTCGACCTCCGGTAATACGATTTACCCCAAGGGTCGAGTTTCTTATAAATTCCAAAATGTCAAGGAACTATACATAATGTAAATCAAAATATATAAAAATCAACCTCAAAAAACAAAGGTCGAAACCAATA
>Ga0306865_1000272_pt1 | contig 25160 bp, 13 predicted proteins | sample AntRauTorckE5431_FD_190441 | JGI IMG/M metagenome (GOLD analysis project Ga0306865, IMG submission 190441) | Saline lake microbial communities from Rauer Islands, Antarctica - Metagenome Torckler E5 #431 (v2) (version 2) | ecosystem: Environmental > Aquatic > Non-marine Saline and Alkaline >... | reverse complement strand
GTTTGGGCATTGGTTGGTTGCTGGAAAGCCAAGAGCGATTTTATTTAATGTTTTTCAAATTTTTGGTCAATTGAATAACATTAAATCTGACTTGATACAAAATGATGATATCGTCATTCGACCTGACGACTTAGCACATCAAGTCGTTGCTTTTGGAGAGTTGGTGTTTCAGTTTTTGAATCATATTACCAATGTAGAAAATAACGAAAAACAGGTAATTGCGCATTTTCATGAATGGATGGCGAGCTCATGTATGGGTAAAATAAAGAGGTACGAAATACCCGTAGCGACTGTATTTACAACGCATGCAACTTCGCTCGGTCGTTATTTGGCGATGAATGATACGGACTTTTACAAAAATTTAAGTAAAGTTGATTGGCGAAAAGAGGCGGTTCGTTTTGGTATTGAAACACAGGTTACGATTGAGCGAGTTTCTGCACGTACGACGGATGTGATGACAACGGTGAGCCATGTGACGGATTCGGAATGTGAGTATTTATTGGGTCGAAAATCGGATATTATTCTTCCGAACGGCTTGCAAATTACGGATTATGAAGATGTCCATGATTTGCAAACTCGACACCTGCGATACAAAACCAAAATCAATGATTTTATCATGGGTCACTTTTTTAATAATTACACATTTGACCTTGATAAGACTTTTTATTTCTTTACTTCGGGGCGTTATGAGTACGTTAATAAAGGTTACGATATGACGTTGGAAGCTTTGAAAAGGCTGAATAAACGCATGAAGTTGGCGAAGATTGATAAGAATGTTGTCATGTTTTTTATTACAAAAAGAGAATTTTCGACAATCAATCCGCTGGTTTTAGAATTGCGGTCGTTGATGGATGAAATTAAGGAAACTTGTACGGCGATTGAGCATCAAATTGGTGAAAAATTATATTACGCTGCCGCTCAAAGTGTGAAAGATTACACCTTGCCGAATTTAAATGATTTGGTTGATGAATATTGGCAATTTCGGTATAAAAAGACGATTCGCTCTTGGAAAACACCTTATTTACCAATCATCGTTACGCATAATTTGGTAAATGATCAAGACGACGAGATTTTGAACTTTATGCGAAAAAATAAAATGTATAATCAAGAGGAAAACCCTGTAAAAATTATTTATCATCCTGATTTTATTGATTCTACTAATCCACTTTTCAAATTGGATTATGTACAATTTATTCGAGGGTGTCACTTGGGTATTTTCCCAAGTTATTACGAGCCTTGGGGTTACACGCCCGTCGAATGTCTTTCGAGAGGAATTCCGACGGTGACGAGTGATTTGGCTGGTTTTGGGGATTATGCTAATGAAAAAATCCGAAACTTGGAAGAAGGTGGTATTTATATGGTCAATCGCCGCCATCAAGATTTTGATACTGCCGCTGAACAATTAGCGGATCATTTATTTAATTTTGTTCAAAAAAATCGTCGAGAACGGATTGTTTTGCGAAATAAAGTAGAAAGTAGCTCCAAAGAGTTTTCTTGGAATACTTTGGGGCGTTATTATATCGAAGCGTATCGGATGGCGGTGGAGAAATATAACAAGTCGCTGAGTTCGTAAGTAGTGAAGATTTTAGCGTGATTGGAACACGACTTACACGGATTTTTATGGATAAAAAATTAGTAGGAATCCGTCAAATCCGTGTTCCAATTATTTCAGTGCGAAAACTCGTCAGCCGCTTTTAATCCATAATTGACAATATTTCAATATCAAAAACTAAAATAGCGTTGCGTGGCATACCATTGACTCGGCGCAAGCCGTAGCCCAAACCAGAAGGAATCACGAATGTACCTTTACCCGTCACGCCCATAAGTTTCAAAGATTCTTGCCAACCGTCTATCACTTTTCCGACTTCAAACGTACTCGGTTCGCCTTTGATTTCCGAACTTTCGATTAAGGTATTATCTACCAAATATAAGGTATAATTGACGGTTACGGTCGAAGAATCCGTTGGCGGTTCGCCAATTCCGAGATTTTCGATAGCATAAAATATTCCTGAATCAGTAGAATCAAACGCCATATCAAGTTGCAAATTAACGTATTCTCGAATAATCGCGCGGTCGATTTTTGCCAATTTTTCTAAATTATAAGGATTTATTTTTGCTTTTTCATCGGTTGCATCTTCTTCGATTTCGTTGCTGCAAGCCATTAAAACGAAAAGACAAATTATTAAAAGATAGTTTAATATTTTCATGGTTATTTTTTTGTATTAATGTTGATGCTTGTTTTTTTTCATAGGGTGTTGCCCTATGCTACTGCTGTCGCCTAATTTGGAGCTTTTTCGTTAATCTTTCATACCTAATTTTTTTCGGTGATACCCTGCCAACTCTTTTAAAAGCTATAAAATAAAAATTGATGTCTAAATTTACAACCGTTTTAGAAAAATAGGCGTTTTTACGCAAGTGTTTTAGTAGAAAAAATAATTATGGGAAAAATTAGCATTAGCAATATTATTACAGGCGTTATTATCATCGGAGCGTTGTATTATTTGTACGATTATACTTTTAATCGAGAACCAAAATTTATCATTGGTGAAGTTGCACCTGATTTTGAAGGAAAAAAAGCAGATGGCTCAACGTTGAATTTATCGGATTATCGTGGAAAGTTGGTCTTGTTAGATTTTTGGGGAACTTGGTGTGCCCCTTGTTTGAGCGAGATTCCTGGCTTAACGATGATTTATGATAAGTACAGAAATGAAAAATTTGGAGCGGCAAATGGTTTCGAGGTTTTATCGGTTGCGATGGATAAGGATAAGGAAAAATGGGAAAATACGATTGCAAAACGAGGTATGGTTTGGGTAGGTCATGTTTCGGATTTGAAGCGAATGGGTGGCGAAATCGGGGCGTTGTATCAGGTTCGCGACGTTCCAACTAAGTATTTATTAAATGAAAAGGGCGTAATTATTAGCGTTAATCCGACTATGGAAGATTTGGATAAATTATTAATGAAAAAAGTGAATTAGCGTTTTATTATTAATCGTCCATTCAGCTGTGAAACGGTGAAGTAAGGGAATTATTAAAATAATCGCTGGTTATTTGCTGACATTTCGACGATTTTTTGCGCTCTCTCTAATCGTGTTTCGACACGTTTGGCATTAAATAGCCATTCTAAAGTCGCCCGTTTGACAGGGTAGGGAAGGGTCTGAAAGTTTTCAAAAGCTTCGGGGTTTTTATCAAATTCTATTTTTAAATGGTGTGGAATGATTGTGTTTTCGACATCATTTAAAGCGTCCCAAGTACCTATTCTTTTGGCGTGTTCGACCATTGCCATCGCCGAAGGATGCAATTTTTTTTCTGCTAAAAGTATTTCAATTTTATCTTTATTGACTTTACGCCAATTATTTTTCGGATTGCGTTTTGCAAAAAATAAATAATAACTATCGGTATTTCGCTTATTAATCGTGCTATCAATCCAGCCCCAACACAAAGCTATTTCTAAAGCCTCCGCATGATTCAAACTTGATATTTTCGTATTTTCTTTATACAAAATCAACCAGATATTTTGAGCTTTATCATGGTTTTCCGAAAGCCAAGTTTCCCATTTTTTAATATTTTCAAAATAATAAGCAGGAAAATTCTTATGTGTTTCTATCATCATTTGAAAAGCGTGTGGTAAAAGGTGATGGTCATTAAGTGACCGCTTATGAAGGTATAATACTTTTTTTTTGACAAATCCAGTAATAAAACGAAAATCAGAGATAATTTATATTTTCGTGTTGGCGTGTTGATGTTCGTAGTAACATTAGTAGTCCAAGATAAATATTTTTCTTAAAGGTATTAAATACTATGAATAACTAATGCTTTTAGGGAATCGTTGATTAATAATCTAAGTTAATTTTGAATTGTTTTATTATTAAAATCATATGAATGCGTCCTTTAAATTTATTAAAATGGACGTTGTGAAATCACGACACATATTAAAAAATTAATATAGGTAATTAATTTAAAAATGAATTAGTTGTGTAAGGTTTTATAAAACGGCAAGTTTTTTGTCCTGTCTATTATTGTGATTAATTAGGAAGTGAATCACCAACAAATTAGTAGAATATAAAAAGGAAAAACGATGTTCAAATCTAACAACTTTAAACTATTGATAGCAATATTCATCGCAATATTGTCCGTCGTACCCAATGTTCACGGTCAAAAAAAAGGTAGCAATACTGAAGAACTACCGAAAATTGATGAGAATATGTTTATGGAGACGAGGTGGAAATACGAAAAAACCACTCATACTGGCTCTGAAACGGTGATACACGAAGCAAGTGACGGATATAAATTTTTCGTTTATTTTCAATATGATTATAATTATCAAACGTATTTAAACGGTACTTTAGAAAAAGGCAACTGGCTTATAGATGCGAAAGGTAGCGAGATATATTTTCAGTTTAGAAATATGACTTGGTGGAAGGTTATCAACATAGATAAGCAAAGTTTAGAGCTGGAATTCAATATGGGTAAAGGTACTTTTCGTTACTCATTTGTCAATGCTGCTAAAGATGAAACGAAATTTTTTGATGGTGAAAACTTAGACATCGAAGGTTTTGCGGATATCGAAGGCAAGATTGAAGAGGTGGAAAACGAAAAGACTAAAAAATTCATGGCAGATATCACACCTGCCGCACCTACCGCCATAGAAATTCAATTGGTCGGTGGTGGATATTTCGGTGGAATTGACCCTGTTTTGAAAGATTATATTCATTTGAAACCTAATGGCAGATTAATTCGAGAGGTGGAAACGGTTCAAAATGGATTGAGAAAAGTATCAAAAGATATTTCTCGTGAGGATATGGAAAAATTGATTGAGTTTATTGAAACCAAAGGGTTTTTTGATTTAGATGATACCTATGATTGTACGGATGGAAATTGTCAAAGTCGTAAAAAACAGAAACCAACACCAGTGCCATTAACGTTAGTGATTCGTCATGGTGGTAAGAAAAAAGTAGTCGTGGTAACGGTTTACGGGCAAGATAATAGAAGAGGAAAATATGTAAAATATCCTCCTGGAATTGATATTATCATCCAAAATATTAGATTATTAGTAGGAGAATAGGGCGTTAAATATTAAATATACTTATCGTAATAATTAAAAAAGTAGTTTTTTATATCAAGAAAAGTGCTCATTCTGAATCATTCAGAATGAGCACTTTTTAGTTGGTGTCAAATCGTTTCCGTTTCAAAAATCGATACGGTTGAGTCGTATAAACAGAAAGATTATTAATGATTAATTATTCATTGCTAACTATAAAAACTATTTTTGATTTGAGGAGATAAAAAAGATAAGTTATGCGACTGATTTTATATAAACGTTGTTATTGCTATATTTATATGTTAATAATTAAGAATTAGCTGTTAATAATTTATAATCTCCTTCCTATTTTATACGATGCTACAATAAAAATGCTATGGAAATTATTAGTGTATTTGATATGTTCAAAATCGGGGTTGGTCCTTCGAGTTCGCATACGCTTGGTCCTTGGAAAGCAGGAACTGCTTTTGTCGGAGAACTTAAAGAGAAACATGGTTTGGAGAATGTTCAAACCGTCGAAATTCATCTTTTTGGCTCATTAGCCTTGACAGGAATTGGTCACGGAACGGATATTGCCGTGCTTCTGGGATTATCGGGTGAAGACCCTGAAACCATTCCTGTTGATAACGTTCAGACGATTCCTAAAGAAATTTATCAGACGAAAAAACTTCACCTTAACGGTGAACATTGGATTACGTTTCATCAAATTCAAAATCTTACTTTTCATTTTGATAAACAATTGCCTTTCCATCCAAACGGTTTACAATTTAAGGCTTGGGACAAAAATGATACCTTACTAATGGATGATAAATATTATTCTGTTGGTGGTGGATTTATTACAAAAGGGGAGAAGGTTGCTGATTTGAAAACTACGGTACCGCCTTATCATTGCGATACGGCAGAAGGATTATTGAGACATTGTCGAGAAAATAATTTTTCGATTTCTAAAATGGTTCTGGAAAATGAAAATACTTGGCGAACCGAAAAAGAGACCAAAGATCGAGTTTGGACGATTTGGAATGTGATGAAAGATTGTGTTTTCAGAGGTTGTCACACGGAAGGGAATTTGCCAGGCGGATTGAATGTCGGTCGTCGGGCGAAAGCCATTAATCAAAGATTATTGGGGAAGTTAACCTATCGAAATTATGACGAATGGATAGAAACCATTCATGATTTGGAATGTACTTTTCAGCAAATTATGAAATGGATTTCGTGTTTTGCCATGGCGGTAAATGAGGAAAATGCAGATTTTGGTCGTGTCGTGACTGCTCCAACAAATGGTGCGGCAGGTGTAATTCCCGCAGTTTTGCATTATTATATTTGCTTTGCTAATGAAAAAGCGACGAAGGAGGATATTATAAAATTTCTATTGACGGCTTCCGAAATTGGTTCTTTATTCAAAAAACGGGCAACTATTTCGGCTGCAATGGGTGGCTGTCAAGCCGAAATTGGCGTTTCGTCTGCAATGGCGGCAGCAGCTTTGACCGAAGCCTTGGGAGGCACTGTCGAACAGGCATTATTAGCCGCAGAAGTAGCGATGGAACATCACCTCGGCATGACTTGTGATCCTATCGGCGGGTTGGTTCAAATTCCGTGTATCGAACGGAACTCCATGGGGGCAATCAAGGCAATCATGGCAACGAATATCGCCCTGGATTCTGATCCGTCAAAAGCTAAAGTGACGCTCGATCAAGTCATCAAAACGATGTGGGAAACGGCGCTGGATATGAATCATAAATATAAGGAAACGTCGCAAGGTGGTTTGGCTACGAATGTGAGTGTGGCGGAGTGTTAGTTTTGCATTTTGTTATTCACACAACTAATAACAAAGGTTAAAACGAAAAGGTATTGAATCATTTTTTGGAATGGTTTGATGCCTTTTTTTTATTTTGGAATGATCAGACTTCACCATCTTTCTTGTCTTTAATAGTTTTCAAGAACTGTTTCAGAAATGGCGTTTCAGGAAATTGATTGACGAAATCATAAAGTTCTGTATAGTTATCAAATATTTGGTACTTAATTAATCCTGCGTTATTGTGGGAAGATACTCCTTTACTTATTTCTAAAAATTCTTCAATATTATCCTTATTTAATGAAGATTTTAAGGCTTTTTTTGCTTTGTTAGGATAATAACCTTCATTTTGAGTTTCTGAAATAACTCCCGTTTTATTAAAGGTAAGGTTGAATAACTCCCAGAGAGTCTTCAAGCTAAAATTAGCTTCCTCAGTGTATTCAATAAATAATTCAGTAAATATTTCTGACAATTCATTATAAGGTAGTATTGGATTATCCAATGAATGTATGTGGCGTAATAAAATTTCATGTGCGAAAAAGGGAAATTTGCTACTTCTTAGGAGTTCTCTAATAAAATCTTGAACATCATTCTTTGACATAAATTTACTTGCAGATTCAAGTGATAATTCATAATCTTCCAAAGAAGGTTTGAAATACTCTACAAGATTTTGTGTATCGGCACTTACAGGACCTCTTAATGACAATTTCGAAGAAGGAATAGATTGTTTTATCTCTGCCGAAAAATAGTTATTCAATAAATAAAAATGAGTAGTAACCATTTTTTTGTACTCTTCAGCGGATTTATATGCCGCTTCTACGAATTTAGAACGCAAATCAATTTTATATCCGTCATTTACCCATTCATCAATTTGAATAATAAAACTATCAATATCTTTCGTTTTTTTGGAATTAAAATCTTGTTGAGAGATTTGACCTTTTGATAATCTTAAAGCAAAATAGGAATAGAAATTTTTGCGATATTGAATGGATAAGGGACGTAAGTTTTTGGGATGAGTATTAAATAAACTATTGACCACCATTTTTACTTTTTTTACATCTTCTTTTTGTTCAATAGATGTTTCGACTTTTGTGAAAAATGATTCATTCGCACATATGATTCCTTCCTTATTGGAGAATAAACTGTTATCACTAAAAAGCAATGAAATTAAGTGTGGATAACGGAAACGAATCAATTCCAATAAGATAAACTCCTCCAAAACCACATCGTTTTTTACCATTTTATAATTCAATAAAAATGAATTAACAAATCGAATCACATCTCTTTTATTCGATAAATAGGCTTCCAAAATGCTAAACTCTTTGTTTTTAACAGCATTAATAGCTGTAGATATTGCTTTATGATTAATGCTACTGTCATCAATTTTTTCTAATAATTTGATTAAATATTCTGATAGTACGCCTAACTCGATTTGCGGCAAAACAATTTCTAATTGAAAAATTTTCTCTAAATAATACTCTTTCTGATAATCATTCATTTCACCAATCGCATTGGTAACGTAACCTTTATCATAAGCGACAATAAAGCAAGTATTATAAAAATTCGCCGTATTTCTAATCAATCGAATGACTTCAATAATTTCTGCTTTATCCAATCTATCCAAATCATCAATGATGATTATAATCTTTTTATCTAATTTTCGGAGCGTTTTATCAATCGCTTTGTACTTCTCTGAAATCGTGTCGTTAGTATCGAAAAAGTTGATAATTCGAGTGGATAAAATTCCCCAAAAACCTTTTTTATTTTGAACCAAATCCTTCGCATAACTTAAAATTTCACTTGATAATTCAGAACTATACGGACTTAAAGCATCCTTGAATGTTTTGAAAAAATCTTTAATGATTTGGTTTGGACTTTGACTATTCCATGGATTAAATTCGATGATGATTTTATGCGTTTCATCACTTTGATTAATGGCATCTTTAATCAAATTTACAAACGAAGTTTTACCAGAACCCCAACTTCCTGTAATGCCCAAAGCAAAGGCTTTTTGATAGGTTCCGATTAATAATTTTTCAGCGATTTGTATCGCATATTCTTTACGTCCTAAAGTTTCATTTTCTAAGTTTTCGATCGGTGTGTCTGTTAGAAAACCTTTATTTTCCAATAGCGGCTGCTTAATCTGTTGCTTACTTTTAATTAGTAAAACCGTTGTGAAAATACCAATTAGGTAAACAAGATAAGTATCGTATAAATAAGGAACTTGAAAGATTTTAAAGTAATTGTAATCATCAGAGTAGAGCGAAAGTAATTGATAATAAGCGGTCCAAATCGTAATAATAATAACAAAAAATGCCAGCGTATCAGAAATAATAAATTTGTTTCTTAACTTAGAATAAAAAGAATAAATCACAAAAAAAATTAGTAAAATACTTCCAAGGCTTAACGCATTTTTATCAATATCGCTGAATAACTTAGAAATATAGTTATTAATAATTGATTCTGAAATTGAAGGAATGGTGAGCGGCAGAAAAAGCAAAAAAATGAATAACCAGACTTTACGGTTATGTAAAGTCTTATACCAAGAACTATTATAGTCAAATATTTCAGTCATTTTGTTTTTTGTTGAGTTACACAATACGTTTCAAACCTAAGGGTTTTAGGCTTAGTTCCACCAAAAAAAATGGTAAAACGTTTTTTATTAAATAATAAATTATTAAACTACTTTTTATAAATTTTGAACGATTACACAAAAAAAGTCCTATTTCATTTGATGATTTTATGGAAATTTTACGAACATTGAACGATGGTAAATTAAATTATTAAAAAAATTTCTTAGAAACGCTTGATTTTAATACGACTGATTTTGAGGAAATTATTATTTATTTAGAAGCTGTAAAGCAGATTATGACTGGATTTAAATAAATACTATTAACGAATTTATAATATGACAAAGCCATTTTTATATAGCGTATTGCGTTATCGACCTTCTCATTTGTTGGAAGAGCAAATAAACGTGGGTTTGCTATTTGTATTTCCTGATGACGAAGAGGTGAAGTTCCGATTTTCTACGAAATTAGCGAGAATTACTCAATCTTATGCTGATGCAGATTTACCTATTTTACGAAAATATATTTGCACGTTCAAAATGAAAGCTAAAAAGGTAAAAGGAGAATCGACCATTTTTGATAATTTTATTCTGGCTTCCTTTCTAAAGTTGTAAATGTTGTTATTCCTTGATTTTATCAAAGTGTTTAAAATCGACACGAATTTGGCAAAGGCAATGCCGTTTGCCCTACGAAACTTCCAACGTCAGAAGAAATGTCTTTATTCCTAAAGATGCGAATAGTTTGTATCTGACAAAATCTAAAAACGGAACGTGTCTTATCAAAGAAGAAATTCTATCATATTACGAAAATATTTATCTTAAACCGTATTACGAAAATGAATTGAACCGCAAAGATGACGCTTATTTAAAACGAATTGTCGAAAAAAAATTAAAGCAGTTTGAATCAACAAAACAACATTTTTTTAAACGAAATATCACTGTAAAAAATACGATTGCTTCCGCAAGATTTGATTATGTTTGGCAAAATGGACAAACGAATTTAATTAAAACCATTGGTTTAGACTTATCTTCAACAGCGAATATTCAAAAAAAGCATTTCGAACTCACGGAGTTAAATGACAATTTGCTGGATACTAATATAGATATTTTAGTTTCTCGACCATCCTCAAAAAATCTGTACAGAGAAAGCCTACGATAAGGCGTTAGAAATTTTAGGACATACTGAAACAAAACATCACATTAGAGAAGAGGAAGAATTACAAGATTATCTGAATCATGCTATTGAAACGGTTAGAGATTACCTGATTTGGATTTCATTGAATTGTAGTATTTTTGAATTTTGAATTAAGCGAAAATGAAAAGGTATTGAATCATTTTTTGGAATGGTTTGATGCCTTTTTTTAATCAAAAAAATCTAATCAAAAATCAAAAAAGCATTTAGCGAATTTGAATATTTATTTTTGGGGAGTAGAGCGGGAGCGTTGGTAATATTTAAGCCTATAATTTTCTTTAAAATACCGGCTCTTTGACAATTTCTGCACGTAGCGGCTACTTTAGCTTCCGAAAAGTCTCAAAATCCTTGCGGCAGCTAAAGACAGCCGTTACGAAAATCTCAATTTATTCGAATTTTGCAGAAATTGTCAAAGAGCCAAAATACCATAGGTTTTTGTTATTAATAAAAATAAAAAAGGTCGAACACTTAAAAGCATTCGACCTTTTTATTTTTGAAATTTTGTAGTATATACGTTTAAAACGTTGGACAACCAACGGGGCCTGAACCTGATGGAGTACCAAAAAGCCATGTTCTGTAAGTGATGCCGATTTCAAAACCGCCATTTGAGCGGGAGGCGATATCCAAACCTGAAATATTAAAATCGTAAGCTGCAGCAAGGCTAAATTTATTAATATCAAATTTTACAATGACGATTTGTGCGTCACCGACTCTGTGCATTGTACCTAAATAAAAGGCGGTTTGACCGTAATCGTCAGAGAGTTGTGAATTAACACGGAACTTTAACATACCGCCCACATTGACTTCTCGGTGCGGGCCTTGAAACATCGCTACTGCTCTCGGAATAAGGGACAAACCATCGGTTATCGGAAACTCTACACCTGCGTGTGCCGTCCATTTCATATACAAGGGATTTTCTGTACCTTGGATAAAACTCATATTCGGCTCATTCAAGTGTGAAATTGCAATACCAGCGTAAGCACTGGTATTTTTTGTAGGTTTAAAAAACCATGCTGCTCCTGCTGCCATATCTAAATATACGAAATTTGCACGAGATAGGTTTTCACCGCTCGCAATATTCGGGTTTAGGGTTTGACCATCGAATTGACTATCAAATAATAGTTTATTAAAATTAACGGCTTGTTGTCCGAAACCAATTTGGAAACCGCCCGAAAGGTAATGATTGCCTTCGCCAGAAAGGTCTTTATTATAAGAAGCAGATAAGGCAACTTGCGTATTCCGAAATTCTGCATCGCCAGCTTTGTCGTTATAAACCATTAAACCGACACCAACAAAATCATTTTGCAAATAGCCTTTCATAATATTCGCATCTATGGAGGCTAAAGTCGTGGTGTAAGGTACCGTCACGCTTTGCCACTGGCTGCGGTGCTGTACGACCGCTCGAATATCTTCGACCATTAAACCAGTCATTGCGGGATTTAGGGATAATGGCGAATTGTAAAACATCGAAAAGTGATTGTCTTGTGCTTTTGCAGCCGTCAATATTCCGATTAAAAGTATAATTGTGAATATATTTTTCATTTTTTTATGTTGCATTGTTTCACTGTTCGATTATTATCGCTTTCGGCTCGTCGCTTTATTGCTCGATTATTTCTGTGGAAATAGTGAAACAATCGAACAACCAAACAATCGAAAATCGAACAGCCGAACAATTATCTAATAATCATTACATTTCCTGTTTTTAAAATTACACTTCCGTTCAATGCACAAGGTGCTTCGACATAATAGACGTAAACGCCAGTGTTGAGTTCTTGTCCATTGTGTGTACCGTCCCAACCTTTGTTTATGTCAGTAGTTTCAAAAACTAATTCACCTGAACGACTATAAACTTTAAAATTATAAACAAATTCTAACGTACTACCACGAACGTAAAGCACGTCATTCAACCCATCATTATTTGGTGAAAACGCATTTGGAACGATGACTAATCCATCATTACAGTCAGAAATGATTTGTATTTTAACGGAATCTTGTCCAATACAACCGTTTTCTAAATCTGTAATTTGAACATTGTAGGTCTGATTAGAAGATAACGTGACCAAAGGTGCGTTACAAGTCGCACAAGAAATACCCAAGTTTGGAGTCCAAATAAATTGTAAATTAGGATTTTGAGCTGCATCGGTTAAGTTGATTGCAGTTGATTGTCCTTCAAATACACTTTGGATTTGTGTGGGTAAAATTTCGGTAACATCAATGACGTTTACGGTAATGATTGCTTCATTAGATGGGCAACCTGAGATTGTACCTAAAACATTATAAATAGTGGTTTCTGTTAAATTTGTAATTGGGCGTTTTTCAGTCGGATCACTTAGACCAATCTCTGGAGTCCAAAGATATTCTGCTGCAAAACCTTCTACACTGATTTGAGTCGGATCATTTGCACAGATTGTAAATTCACCATCTTCTAACGTTGCTCCTTCGACCAAAAATACGGTTACGGTATCTTGAATAATACAATTTCCATTTTGAACAGTTAAATAATAATCGGTATCAACGACTGGTGTTACGTTTGGATTCAAAATCAATGGATCGCTAATCGTAGCGTCACCTGACCAACTGAATGTTCCGATTCCTGTTCCGTTTAATTGAACGGAATTACCAATACACGTTCCTATATCTTCCCCTGCGTTGACTAAATTGTTATCGAAAATAGTGATTGTAACGGTATCACTTATTTTACAACCATTTGTAGTGGTTGTTTGTACAATATAATCGGTTGTCGCCGTTGGAAAAATATAAGGATTTGGACAGAAAACACATGAAATATTATTACTTGGCGACCAAATTGGATTTGTTCCAATCGTAGTATTTAATTGAATAGAATCACCGGAACAAATCGTAACATCTGCCCCTACGATATTTTGATTTTCATCAATAACGATTACTTCAATAGAATCGGTATCATAGCAAGCTGCGGAAGTGTAAAGCGTTACGTAGTAAGTCGTTGTTGAAGCTGGGCCTGCAAAAGGATTGTTACAGCTTTCGTAACAAGATAACCCGGCTTGAGTCGTATCCCAAACATAAGCCAAAACGGTTGGTGAACCGTAAGCAAACAATTGAATAACATCACCCTCACAAATTGTGGTATCATTACTGGTATTAACTTGTTGGGCAACGACTGGAACTACGATTACCGTTACCGTATCTTTATCAAAACAACCTTCTGCTGATGTGACCGTCAGAATATAATCGGTTGTTTGAATTGGTGATGCGATAGGAGCTGCAATGGTATCATTATCCAAAGTAGCTGTATTTGACCATAAATAATTACCGACACCTGAGCCATTTAGGAATGCTCCATTTTGCAAACAAATCGTTTTATCTGTTCCTGCGTCGGCAGTCGGTGTTAAATTTACACGAATCTGAGTTATTGTCGTATCGAAACAACCTGCAACTGTTCCTGTAATTAATTGAATATTATAAAAACCAGAATCTATATACGTAAAGAGAGGATTTGCAGTTGAGTCCACAGCACCTAAATAATCAAAATCCCAACTCCATTTATCAATAGCATCTCCTGCGTAAGAACCAGTTAAGGTTGATGTACTTTGCATGGTCGCAACTTGCGGCGTACAGCCAATCATCGGACTGACCATGAAACTTGCCTGCGGATCTCGTCCTACGACGATAGTTACCGTTTCTGAATTAGCACAATCAGACGTTGAAAAATGTAAGGTTACAGGATAAACGCCTGGCGTAGAGAAAAATACAAATGGTACGGTATCCGAACTATTCGGAATGAAACCATTGAAATCCCAATAGAATGAATCAACTGGCAAGTTGGAAATAAATGTTGGTGTAAAACTGACCGTTGCGGTGTCGCATATGACTGAATCTGATGTGGTTATTGTTGCAAATAAATTATCAACAATAACAGGAATAGAAGAAGATAAAACTTCGATACAACCTTGCACCCCTTCTAATATTAATAATGGAAAATAAGAGCCACTTGTACCGTAATTATATGTTTGGACGTTAACCGTATCTGTTGAGGTATTAATAACAAAATTACCATCACCATAATCCCAAATATATCGAGTTACATTAAAACCATTTCCTGTAAAAACTATAGTGTCGTTCGGGCAGGCATCTAATGGCGAAACACTAAAATCACCGTAAGCCCCGTTTATGGAAATATAATCTGGTCGGATTAAAGTATCTGTACAACCATTTACATCTGTGACTACTAAACTGACATCAAAACTACCTGAATTAACATAAGTATAAGAGGGGTTTTGATTGGACGAAGTCCCAATTCCATCGCCAAAATCCCATGCCCAGCTTACGGTGTTCGTAGAAGAATCACTGAAATTTGTTACCAAAATTGGGCAAGGAGCTTGTAAAGAATCTGCTGCAAAATTAGCTTGTGGATTGACAACACGTACTAAATCCGTTATACAAAAGCTACTATCGCATCCTTGAATATCCGTTACGGTAAGACAAACGGTGAAGAAACCTTGTGTATTATAATTATGTGTCGGGGTTTCTAAGGTTGAAGTATTGCCGTCACCAAAATCCCAAAGGTAATTGGTTAACGGTCGTCCTTTTCCGCTTGAAAGGTTGGTGAAATTAACATCTTGCCCACTACAAACAAAAGTATCTTGCGTTTCAAAATTCACATCTGGTTGAGTGACTTGCATAAACTGCCCTCGGTTTTGGGTTCGAGTACAGCCGTAAGAATTGGTGACGACTAATCTTACCCCAAAAGTATCTTGATAGGTAAAAGTTGCGGTTGGATTTTGTAAGGTTGAAGTTTGTCCATTGTCAAAAGTCCATGCCCAATTTGTAATTATGCCGTCTGACGTTGTCGAAATATCCGTGAATTGTACGGTTTCACCTGGACAAATAAACTGGTCTGCACTCATTTCGGGATAAACATCATAGACGTTTATGGTATCATTAAATGCTACCGTATCTCGACAACCGTTCAAATCCGTAACGATTAATTTATAATCATTATAAGTTCCTGCCGTTAAAAATCTAATGGTCGGATTTGCAGCCCCTGCATTTGAAATTGTCGCTCCTGGAACAATCCATTGATACGAATTTCCATTAGTTGAATTATTGGAAACTTGAATATTTAAAGGGGCACAACCGTCATTAGCTGAAAATGAAAAGTCAGCAATAGGATTGGTAATGATGACCGTTTGCGAGTAATCGTGTATGCAACCCGTTGAATCATTAAAAACGGTAAGTGTCACGATATAATTTCCTCTATCAGGGAAGGTGAATATTGGATTGGCAATATTTGCGGTATCGTTGGTTGCGGCGGTTACACCAAAATTCCAAAAATAGCGATGTTCGCCAACCGATTGATTAATAAAACTAATCGTATAAGGGGTGATACAATTTCGAAGTACGCTAAACTCTGCTCGTGCAGGTAGTACTTCGATGTAATCCAATTTCTCTATTTGATTGATACAGCCGTTATGCGTTGCTTTTAACTTGATGTCATAAGATCCTGTATCTGCATAAATCCAAGTTGGATTCGTTGCAACATCTGTTCCGCCATCACCTAAGTCCCACGCAAAACCGTCTGCCCAAGTACTGGATAAATTGATAAAAGTCACATTTTCATCGACACAAACTGCGGTATCAATTGCTGCGAAATCTGCGATTGGCGGAAAGCCAACGCTCACTATGTCATTAATCGTTGTACTATCAGAACAACCTTGCGAATTAGTAACGGTCAAGGTCATATTATATGCGGCGGTATCGGTTAGCGTAATCGTTGGATTCGTAGTCGTAAATGTTCCAGAAAAAGCGCCTCCGATGATATTCCAATTATAGGATATGATTGGAAAAAGGGAAAAAGATTCGTCGGTAAAGGTAACACCTAAAGGAGAACATCCCTTAATGGTATCTACCGAGAAGTCAGCGTTAACTGGTCTTATACGAACGGTTTCGGTGATAACGGTTGCGGAACAGCCTTGTGCCGAAATTGCCGTAAATGAAACAGGGAAAACGCCAAAAGTAACATAAGTATGGGAAGGGTTCTGAGCGGTGGAAGTGTTGCCATCACCGAAATCCCAAAGATAAGTACCACCTGCCAAATTCGATGTTCCTGAAAAAGAAACAGCGTGAGGAACGGCACAAGCTAAATCACTGCTATTAATTGTATAACTGGGTTGCGGTAGGTTGTGTACCTGAATGCAATTTGGAGAGGTCACTGTAGAAACACATCCAGTTCTCGTAGCTGTGAAATCTACAAAATAACAACCGCTCGTTTGGTACGTATGCGTCGGATTCTGTTGCGTACTCGTATAGCCATCACCAAAATCCCAAAACCAGTTTGATGAATTACCAGGAGATGTGTTTGTAAATGCGACATTGAAAGGTTCACAACCCGCTGTTGGCGTATGCGTAAAGGAAAGTAGGCTATTTATACGTATATAATTATTTTTTGATCGGGTTCTACTACAATTCAACACATTATCGGTTACGGTTAATTGAACATCAAAATTACTTAATTGTGTATAAGTATGTGTTGGATTTTGTAGCGTAGAAGTATTGCCATCACCAAAATCCCAAAGGTAAGTTAGGTTTGGGTTAGGCATGGTTAAATCTGTAAAAGTAACGGTAAAAGGGGTGTCACAACCCTGCCTTTGAGAAGCCGAGAAATCAACGATATCCAATTCATTTACCAGAACCATATCATTTACCGTCGTCACGTCCGAACAGCCATTCACGTCTGTCACCGAAAGCGTCACATCATAATTTCCTACGGATGTGTAGGTGTTGTTAACAGTTGTTCCTGCTCCAGCATTACCATCGCCAAAAGCCCACTGGTATAAATTTATTGCTCCACTTCCAACCGTTGAATTATTTGTAAGTTGAACAGAAAGCGGTAAACAGCCGATTGACGGCGTAGCGTTAAATTGAGCTTGTGGAGAATTGAAAAAGGTTAAATAATTCGTTTTACATTCCGTATCCGTATTACCTTGATTATCCGTTACTGTCAAACAAATCGTGTAAGAACCACCCGAAGTAAAGGCTTTACCTGGGTTTTGTGTGGAAGAGGTATTTCCTCCTAATTGCCAACTCCAGGATACAATATTGCCACCGTTTGAGGTTGATAAATCTGTAAATTGTGCAAAAATTGGTGCGCAGCCTGAAGTAGGTGTGGCGGAGAAATCAGCATTAACTTGACTGAAAAGTGATGAAATTGAAAATGATAGAAATACAATAGTCGCCCAAAAGTATTTTGTAAATGTTCGCATATTATTTAGTTTTGATACTTTTACTTTGATGGTTTTAATACTTAGAATTGTTTGGGTCAACAATATTGCCAAACAATTTTATTTTTATCGTTTTGATAAGTTGTTATTTCTTGCTCTTTTACGTTAGATTATTTGTGGTTTTCATTGTGTAAATTAATTTTTAGGTGAATGTGCAAATTTACTTTTTTAGAAGTTCTTAACGCTTGAATTTTAGGTTTTAGTTTATCTAAATACCAAACTTAGCCTTTATGGAATTAGATTTGAATTTCTGTATAATGCAATTTGAAAAGCAAGGTTTACGTTTAGTCGGTGATTGCTGTTTCAGAAATTGATAATTATTAATTTTTACAATAAAAAAAACTTGTGTCTTATTGGGGATATTTTACTAAATAAAGCAGAAATAGAAAATTCAAAACACATTCAAAACAAAAAAATATGAACAAGTCAGTTGGGCTTTTTGTAGGTAGTTTGCTTACGATATTCAGCTTTTCGCAATCGCAGGCACAAGATTATAACAAAATATTTTCGGAATCCAATTTGGAAACGATAAGGAGTTATGAAGATAGCGTTGATGTTCTTTCGGGCTTAATGCTGCATGATACGAGCGAAACTTCTCGCTTTTTATCTTGCAAATATATGATTAAAGACTTGGTTAATGCCTTGAAAGTGGATAATTCATTTCAATATAAATTTCCACAATTTGAACGTATTTCGGTACAATATCCAGAAGATAGCTCGTTCCGAATTTTCACTTGGCAACTTTATGTTAATGAAAACGAATACCGTTATTTTGGTGCAATTCAATTAAATTCTGAGAAGTTACAATTATTACCATTATCTGATAGGTCGGAGGCAATCCCAAATCCTGATATGACTTTAACTACGAATTCGGATTGGTTTGGAGCGGTTTATTATAACATTAGACAAGTCGATTCAAAGGAATTTGGACGTTATTATATGCTTTTTGGTTATGATGCAAATAATTTTTTCACTCGTCGAAAATTGATAGACGTGATGCAAATCAAAGAAGGTAAAGCTTATTTTGGTATGCCTGTTTTCAAAATTCCGCAAGATATTTTGGAGGAAAAGAAAAAGATTGCAGCGTTTAATGCCAACGTTCCTGTCGGAAATAGAGTGAAAGTATCCGATGCTGAAATCTTAGCAAAAAGAGGAGCGGTGGAAGTCGTTAGTCGGTTCATGGTGACGTATAGTGCAGAAGCTTCCGCAATTTTGAATTATGATGAAGACTATGGAATGATTCTTTTTGATAATATGATTATGATGGGCGGAAATTACGAGGGTCAAGGTCAAGTTTACGTTCCAGATGGTAGTTATCGAGGATTCAAATTACAAGAAGATGGTACTTGGCTACAAATTGAGAAAGTTTTCAACGATTTCCAAGAAAGACCACCTCGCCCCGAACCCTTGAACCGTAAAAATAGATTGCCGCAGCAAGGACAAAACTAAAATTTTATTACTAATTATTAAGTTTTGGTTTTTCGATAACTCCCGCAAGCCTTATAAGTTTATATCTAAATAATACTTTGAAGGTATTAAAAATAGGGAGTTAGTGAGCAGGTGACTCTGAGCCACCTGCTCGCTTTTGTACCGAGTATTCGGTATCAAAGAACCTAAATTTTAAGTATTACAATAATAATTAATATTCAGAATTTAAAACTCTACATCTTTTTCAACGCCACTGCATTCATGCAATATCGCAAGCCTGTAGGCAAAGGACCATCAGGAAATACGTGACCGAGATGAGCGTCACAAGTATTACAAATCGTTTCCACCCGTTGCATTCCATAAGTCACATCCATAATATAGGCAATCGAATTTTCTTTAATCGGCTGAGTGAAAGAAGGCCAACCAGTTCCACTATCAAACTTTTCACTGGCATCAAAAAGCAGTGTTTCGCAACAGACACAACCATAAATCCCTGGTTCTAACAAAGAACACATATCGGAGCTGTGCGGTCTTTCTGTACCTTTTGTCCGAGCCACTCTATAGGCTTCAGTCGTTAATAGTTTCCTCCATTCGGCGTCAGACTTCTCTACCTTTTTATCAGGTGTAGCATTCCCCTTTTCAGCGTATTTAATGACATCATTCCATTTTAACATAAGTCTATCGTTTTTTTTATTTTGTAATCAATAATAATTTAGACTCATATAACATCTTTTTAAGATTAAGGTTTTTTATATTAAAAAAATCTGATAAGTAGTGATTACAACGAATCTATAAAGTTACACCCCATTTAATAATTCATGCATTATTGAAATAATAAGAGTAAAATTTAAACATATTGATTAATTATAGATTTTACGTGTATATATTTTTCGTTTGGGAATGATTTATTTAGTTAAATTTGTCTCCTCTTAATTTATCATGATATAAAATTTTATATATTAGCGTACAATTGCAATAAATAACTGCAAAGTTTCATTGTCAAATTAAACTTATTATCTACTGATTCACGTCGTTTCGTGATAGAAATGGAATAAGTATATTTTACAATCAAATTATTTATAAATCTTTATTATTTAACAAATCAATTTTTTATGAAATTATTAAATACATTATTTACAGCAATGTTAGCTATCTTGATGACAGCAGGGTCTGCATCTGGACAGTACGTGACAGTCGGCACCGCAACGGGTGTAAGTACGGCTACGGAGCAGTCTCCAATTAATATTTGGTATCGAAGTATGCATTATCAAACAATCTATACGGCAACAGAATTATTAGGAGCAGGTTTTCTTCCTGGTGCTTCTATTCAAGAAATTGGTTGGGATGTGACCGGTGCTCCCGCCAGTGCTTTGCCGAATTATACGATTTCAATGGGGTTGACAGCAAATACAACATCAGGTGTAGCAAATTATGTAGCAAGTTCTGCATTGGTACAAGTGTATAATAATCCACTATATTCACCTACGGTAGGTGGTTTTGATATGGTACAATTATTTGCTCCTTTCGCTTGGGATGGTGCAAGTAGTCTTGTGGTAGATGTTTGTTTTGATATGGTCGCTAATTTTAATCAATCAGGTCAAGTAAGTACTTTTCCTGCTACAAATGGTTCTACATCTACAAGAAGTGATGGGGCAAATCAATGTGGAGTACCTGCTAATGCCTCACATCCTTATAAGCCAGTTGCACAGTTCTTTATTGTGAATGGTTTGCCTCCAACATCGGCTTGTCCGGCGATTATGGCACCAGATACAACGGGCTTTGAAGATGGTGGTATCTTGAACGCTTGTTGGGAACAAGATTCTCTGGATGTTTTGGATTGGACCGTTTCAACAGGGCCTACAGGATCTTCAGGTACAGGGCCAAGTGGAGCAAGTAGTGGTTCATTCTACGCTTATTTGGAATCTTCTAATCCGGTAGCAAGTGGTGATTCTGCAATTTTGATTTCACCTCCATATAATACAGCAACATTAGCAGATGCTCCTGCTTTATATTTCAATTATCATATGCATGGTAATGATTCTATGGTTTTACGTGTAGAATATGAAGTATTTGGTTCGGGTAGCTGGACTCCTATATGGGAGCAAGTAGGTGCGGTACAAGAGTCAGATACAGACCCTTACGTAGATGCTTATATTCCTTTACCAAATGCAGCTAATCTCACGATTCGTTTCCGTTTTATTGCTGTTGCTCAGACGAATAATGGTGCAGTGCCGGGAGCTGGTAACGCGTGGGAATCTGATATTGCGATTGATGATATTAGAATACAAAATGTATTGGCTAATGATGTTGCGGTAACGGATATCATTACCCCAGGTAATGATTGTGGTTTGGGTGTTCAACCGGTTACTATTGAAGTGACTAACCGTGGATTCAATGCTCAATCAAATGTTCCCGTTTTTGTTTCTGTCAATGGCGGAACACCGGTAGGTTATGCTACGGGATCTATTGCAGCTAATGGAGGCGTTGGAACGATCAACGTATTAGCGGATATGACTATGTTAGGCGACTACACAATTGATGCTTACACTGCATTATCAGGAGATGAAGTTACAACAAATGATGCTATGCAAGGTTGGGCGTATAATCAGCCAGCGGTAGTAGGAGAATATAATGAAGAGTTTGAAGGCTCTAATGGATACTGGTATGCTACTGGCGACTGGGAACATGGTGTGCCAAATGATGCAGTTATCACAGGAGCAGGAGCAGGTTCAGAAGCTTATGTAACGAATTTGGCAGGTACTTATACAGATGGCAACGTCAGTTATTTATACACGCCTTGTTTTGATATTGCTGTAATGGCATCACCACGTATGCGTTTTTCTATCTATTGGGATATAGAAGACGATTATGATGGTGCATGGTTAGATTACTCCATTGATGGAGGATCAACTTGGTCTAAATTAGGTACGAATAACTTCTCAGGACAAAATTGGTACACCGATTCTGTTACGAACAGCTCTTTAGGTTGGGTTTGGAATGGAACAGGTGCGGACGGTTCTGGCGGATGGGTTGATGCAATTATTGACTTACAATCTTTTGGTTTCACAGGAGAGGTAAGTTTCCGTTTCGTCATGTTCTCAGATGCAAGTGCGAGTAACGCTGGATTAGGTATTGATAACTTTGGTATTTTTGATGGTTGTATAGGAACGGTATTAAACGAAACAGTAGTAGATGCGTCAGTTGATGGTTTATCAGATGGTTCGATTACCTTAAATCCAGTAGCTGGATTCGGTGGTTATACTTATAACTGGTCAACAGGTTCAATGATGAGTAGTATTACTGGTTTAGCACCGGGTACTTACGATGTTACGGTTACCGATCAAGCAACCTGTATCAGTACAGGTTCTTTCACTATCGTATCTTTATGTCCAACATCTTTAGGTTTATCTGCTACGATTAATCCTGAGATTGGTGATGATGAAAATAACGGTTCTGCGGAAATAATGGCAACAGGTGGTACTGCTCCTTACACTTATTTATGGTCTAATGGTACAACGACAATTAATGCATTTAACTTAGGTGCAGATTCTTTAACCGTTACCGTAACAGATGCGAATGGCTGTACAGATATGGTAGATGTAACCATTGAAACCGTTTATATGGTTGGAACAGAAAACCTTGAAGGTTTAACGAGTTTGGTCTTATCACCAAATCCGGCGAAAAATTATGCACAATTAAATATCAACTTTAATGAATCTGTTGATTTAACAGTAAGATTAGTTGATGTTACGGGTCGTGTGTTAGAAACGCGTAACGCAGGCAACACAATGACAGAAGAAATGCGTTTCGACGTATCGAATTTTGCTCAAGGTGTTTACTTTATGCAAATTATAGCTAACGGTCAAACAGCTACGCAACGTTTTGTTGTGCTAAAATAAGCCGTTTAGTTTTTCATAGTTGGTTTTAAGTATAAATCAAGGAATAAACGAAAGTCTGAATCTTACGTTTGGTAAGGTTCAGGCTTTTTTTTGTTAAAAAAATGTCATGGTTTTTGATTTTATGTAAAATTCAATCCATTTTAGTCAATTGCTCCAATGCACATTCCCGTTACAAAATAACAATCCTTACATTTGTCATGCTAACTATTAAAAGTAAAGTAAAAAGTATTGTTCTCTCCTGAAAACTAAAAATCTAATTAGTAAAAATTACATACTATCAAAATTTCTGAATTTTGATAGGTTACATTAGTATTAACATTTACATTAAATTAAACTTTTTTTTATGAAATCATTGAATACTTTATTTACAGTACTTATTGCGATCCTGATGACAGCAGGATCTGCCTTCGGACAGTATGTGACAGTCGGTACAGCAACGGGTACAAATACGACTACAGGGCAATCGCCAATTAACATTTACTACAAAAGTATGCACTACCAAACAATCTATACGGTAGCAGAATTACAAGCGGCAGGTTTTGCTTCTGGTGCTGCAATCCAAGAAATGGGTTGGGACGTAGTTGGTGCACCGCTTTATGGGTTGCCGAATTATACTATTGCTGCGGGGCATACAACGAATACAATGTCAGGTACGGCAAATTATGTAGCATCTGCTTCATTAACACAGGTTTATACGAATGCGTCATACGCACCCGTAGCTGGTGGTTTTGATATGTTGCAGTTATCAACTCCTTTTATTTGGAATGGTACGGATAATCTTGTTATAGATGTTTGTTTTGATGTAGTAGTGCCTAATTATAATGCTTCGGGGCAATGTAGTATTTATAGTGCTACAAATGGTTCTGCATCTATAAGAAGTGATCAGGCAAGCCAATGTGGATTGACACCAAACTCAACACAGGCTTGGAAACCAGTTGTACAGTTTCTTATTGTAAATGGTGCACCTCCGACTTGTGCGATGATTAACAATGATTTAACTGCAGCAAACGTAACCGCTTATACAGCAGATTTGGCTTGGACACATCCTGGAACACCGGTAAGTTACATTGTTGAGTATGGTATCAATGGATTTACTCCTGGTACTGGTACGGTCGTTACACCTACGGGTTCTCCAGCATTATTAACTGGTTTGACACCTGCAACTGTTTATTCAGCAAATGTACGTGCCGTTTGTGGTACAGCAGTAGGGGATACTTCTTTTGCGAGTGGAGTAACTTTTACGACACCTTGTGCAACATTCATAGCACCTTATGTAGAAACATTTGGTTCAGGTTCGACGCCACTTTGTTGGACTCAATCATCTACAGCAGGTGGCCCATGGGTATTTGCAGGAAATCCAGGTTATGCTGCGGGAGGTACACAATCCCATACGGCAGATGGTAGCTCTTATGCATGGATGGATTTTTCAGGAACAGATGCCGATGTTATTTTGTCTATGGCTGAGGTAGATATTTCAGGTTTATCTTCAGCAGCATTATCTTTCTGGCATTTTAGTTATTTTACAAGTACTACTTCTGCCAATAATGAACTACGTATTGAGGCATCAGACGGAGCAGGAAACTGGGTACTTGTTGGATCTATCCAGCAAAATGCACCGGATTGGCAATTCAAACTATATGATCTTTCTACTTATGCTTACAATACAAGTATGGTTCAGATTCGTTTTGTAGCGGATGTTGATCCTGCTGGTGGAACTTACTTCTATAATGACTTATTAATAGATGATGTAAAGATAGATGTTTTACCAACATCAGCTTGTGCGCCGGTTGTGGCACCAGATACAACGGGCTTTGAAGATGGTGGTATCTTGAATGCTTGTTGGGAACAAGATTCTTTGGATGTTTTGGATTGGACCGTTTCAACAGGGCCTACAGGATCTTCAGGTACAGGGCCAAGTGGAGCAAGTAGTGGTTCATTCTACGCTTATTTGGAATCTTCTAATCCGGTAGCAAGTGGTGATTC
>Ga0306865_1000269_pt1 | contig 25408 bp, 23 predicted proteins | sample AntRauTorckE5431_FD_190441 | JGI IMG/M metagenome (GOLD analysis project Ga0306865, IMG submission 190441) | Saline lake microbial communities from Rauer Islands, Antarctica - Metagenome Torckler E5 #431 (v2) (version 2) | ecosystem: Environmental > Aquatic > Non-marine Saline and Alkaline >... | reverse complement strand
TGAAGCTGCAATATCCTGAAACTCGGAAGATAATAGTTCGGATTCAAAAATTAAATCCTCCTTTCGGTGGCGATGTACACGCAGCAGTTATCGAGCAAACTCAAGTGTTTTCGTAAGGAAAATATTGTTAAACTGTTGGTTAAAAAAGCAAGTCAGCAAGTGACTTAAAGTCACCTGCTGACTACGGCTAATTCAAGATAATATTTATTTAACTGACAATCTAATATTGGCAAAAGCATTAATTAATAGCGATATACACATTATATTTTATTCGTATATAAAATACAATTATTAGGTTTTTTGTGACATTAATTTTGATTAATTTTATCTTTATTAAAATTATTTAGTCAACGGAATCATTTAAAAAAAACATATATGTTTTTAATTTAAACGAGTAAGATTAAATGTAATTTCATATTGTTTTAATAAATATATCAACATTAACGAACTGACAATCAAGTAGTTGTAAATCAAAAAACATTAATACGATTTTATTTTTATCAACAAAACTAATTGAATTTAGTAGATAGGCATGATAAATGTCTAACAAAAAATATATACGTTGAAAACGTGACTAAATTACCAGTACCCCAAACTACACAAACTCAGTTTTCTTTCACACATAACAAGAGAAAACAATTATGATGGATGTTGATTCAGTTGTTACATTAGATGAAATCACACAACGCCCTGGAGTGTACCTTCCAGCGAAATCAATCTACTGCTTAAAAGCATATATTGATGGTGTGAATTGCGAAGACCAAACCGATGTTTGGGATTACTTAAATGGCTTTTATGATTGGTTATTGAATACGTTTAACCATGATAGCAATCTCGGAATGTCGTGTGAGATGAAACTCATTACGCATTACATGAGCCGTGATGGTCATGACGCTTACGACCAGTTTTTTGAGTTGGTTCAAGAGTTTAGATTAGGCGAGGAAGAGTTACCGCTTTTTAAAGCGTTACAGGAAAGACCTTATGACTTTCTTCCTCAAAAATCCATTCAGTGTTTGTACGCTTTCCTTTGGGGGAAAGATGCTTACGCTCAAGGAATGACTGAACAAATCAACTTAAATGGTTTTGAGGAATTCGTCCAAGAACATTACAAAATGCAAGCTGCTTGGCACAAGGTAATTTTGTTTTTTACTCAAGACGAATTCAGTGCATTGGGTGTTTTTCAGACACTTTACGAGGGATTTACCACTACGCCCAGTCACGCAAGTGATAATGCAGGAAGCCCAATGGGTGATTATTCGCCACTTTAGGAAAATGTGAATTGCTCATATTTCTTAAATATTTGATTGGAAATTAAAAAATATTACCACGAAGTTATCAGCAAAATGTAAACTAAAAGTCTTGTAATTCTAAATTACGACCACGATTAATTAAGTTTTTCACAAAATTAAAAAGGCATCACAGAAAAATCTGCGATGCCTTTTTTTTTGAATATTGGATATAAAAATGAATATAAAATTCAAAATTAATCTTCAAAATCCCCTATTCATTTTCTCTAATTTCTCCTTCCCATAAATAACCAAATCAAGTATAATAACTGCACCAAAGCCGCCAAAGCTGCTGACACATAAGTCATTGCTGCCCATTTCAAGGCATCTTTTGCACCGTCATATTCCGCACCCCTTGCATTGCCAGAGACTTCCAACCAAACTAACGCTCGATTACTTGCATCAAACTCAACTGGTAACGTGATTAGACTAAATGCGGTAGTGATACCAAAGGCTGCGATAGCAATTAACAAAAAGATAGTGCTATCCATCGCTCCCATTATCGCAAAACCAAACATGAAAACATATTGCTGCAAATTTGCCGAAATATTCACAAACGGAACAATCGCCGAACGCATTTTTAGCATAGCGTAAGATTCTGCGTGTTGCACAGCGTGACCACATTCGTGAGCCGCAACCGCTGCTGCCATTACGCTTCGTCCCTGATAAATATCAGGGCTCAATTTCACCGTTTTCGTTTGTGGATTGTAATGATCCGTTAACGTGCCTTCACCTTGCGTGATTTGAACATCATAAATGCCATAATGTGCCAACATTTTTTCGGCAATTTCTCGTCCGCTCAATCCATTCGATAAACCAACTTGACCGTATTTTTCAAACTTCTTTTTTAATTGATTACTAACCAACCAACCGATACCAGCGAATACAGCACTGATAACCATTAATCCTATCATCATAATTTTAGGTATTTTTTTTAATAAAAATCTATTTTTTCAAAAATTTCGGTACGCCATTTAAACAAATTTTATTCGCTTTTAGATGTACGATATTTTTGACGATAGACCAGAAGTATTTGTCACTCGACAAATTTAAGGTTTTAGCTTAAATATTTCAAAATCATTAACAAACCATTTTTAGATAATGAGCGATTATAAAAGTAAATTTGCGGTTTAATTCGGTGGACGGTGAACGATAGACTCAGCCACTTAGCAGGTCAATTTATAAATAACAATTCAAATAAATGCAGCTAAAGCAAATAGATAAATTAATACTCCAAGGTTTTGTTTCCCCTTTTTTAATGACCTTTTTCGTGTCATTATTCGTTTTTATCATGCAATTTCTATGGAAATATATTGATGAAATCATGGGTAAAGGCTTGGATGTTGCTATCATTATTGAATTGATATTTTACCTTTCAATGTCTTTAGTACCAATGGCTTTACCGATTTCCGTTCTGATTTCGTCGGTAATGGTCATGGGAAATATGGGCGAGAAATACGAGTTGGCAAGTTTGAAATCTGCAGGTGTTTCGTTGTCACGAATTATGGCACCACTTTTTGTCGTTTCTATTTTTGTAATGCTAACTTCCTTCTTTATTTCAGACGTAGTTATTCCCTTTTCTAATTTAAAATTTCAAACTCGTCTATATGACATTCGTCGGCAAAAAGCGACATTGAGTTTGGAAGAGGGCGTTTTTAATGATGATTTTAAAGGTTTTTCGATTCGAGTAAAAGAGAAAGGACCAAACGAAAGAGATTTGACCGATGTGATGATTTATGATCAATCAAAAAATACGACTAACCCCAGTCAAATCCTTGCTAAAAACGGAGAAATGTATCCTTCCGGTGGTCATTTTATGGTCATGAAACTCCAGAACGGTACGCAATATCAAGAGCTTGAAAGTGGCGAATCAGGTCGAACATCGAGCTTTCCATACATGCGGATTAAGTTTAAATCTTGGCGAAAAGTCTTTGATATGGGCGAGTTCGATATTGATAAAACAGACGAACAAGTGTTTCAAAATCATCATCGAATGTTGAATAGTGGTGATTTATTGACGAATATTGACTCCTTAAAAATACGATGGAAAGATACCGATTTTTCGTTGTATCGAAAGTCTGTTCCATTCTTTTCGATGCTTCAAGTCAAAGATAGTTTGACGATTATCAGACCCCTAAACGGTAAATACTCATTAGATACAACCGTCAATAGCATTTTGGATTTAATCCCAATTGAACAACAAGAAGGAGCGATTGAGAAGGCAAAAACGCTGGCAAATCGAATGAATGACTATGGTCGAGGTTCGAAGCGGACAATTCAAGGTATTGAATATTCGATTATTGAGCATTACAACGAATTATATCGAAAAGTCGCTTTTGCGGTCGCTTGTTTTATGTTTTTATTCATCGGTGCGCCAATGGGAGCAATTGTGAGAAAAGGTGGTTTTGGGTGGCCTATTTTAATTTCTATTATTTTCTTTGTTTTGTTTCTGGTTTTTGCTCTGATTGGCGAACGCCTATCCGAAGGACACGTATTGTCTCCTTTTTTTGGAATGTTATTTCCCTGTTTTATTATTTTTCCAATAGGATTTTATCTGACACGCAAGGCTATGAACGACTCCGACGTTTTCAATATGGAAACCTACGTCATTATTTTTCAAAGAATAATCAAATTTTTTAGTAAAAAATTAAAACGATGAAAGCTATTTTAAAAGAAAATATATTTTTTTTAATCAGCTATTTTTGTTTTGCAATAGTAGGTTTAATCCTATTGACACAAATAAATAAAGGTGATGTTATTTTTTATTTTTCACAACATCGAACCCCTTTTTTAAATACTTTTTTCATACGAGCAACACAATCTGGCGAAGGTATTGGCTATTTACTTTTTGGTTTAATATACTTATTTATTCGTTATCGTTATACGATTTTGCTGGGTCTAACAGCAGGTTTTGTCGGCATTTTTGCAGCTATTTTCAAAAATATCTTTCAGCATCCTCGCCCGAAACCTTATTTCACAAAATTAGGTCAGGATATTTCGGATATTGCCGTAGCCGGTCAGCCACTTTTAGAAAGTCAAATCAGCAGTTTTCCATCTGGTCACACGATGTCAGGTTTCGCTTTTTTTACAATTTTGGCGATTTTGAGCAAACAAAATGGCTTAAAAATCTTGTGCTTGGTTTTCGCTATTTTAGTCGGTCTTTCGAGGGTCTATTTAGTACATCATTTTTTAGAAGATATTTTATTGGGTTCATTTTTCGGTGTTTTGATCGCTTTCGGATTACAATATTTTCATTTAAAATTAGATTTTGAAAAAGATGTTTGGTGGAATAGAAAATTCGTAATTCGTAATTCGTAATTCGTAATTCGTAAAACCGTGTCGGTTTTAAAAACCGACACGGTTTCATCAGATTCCATCACCAATCACCACTTTACGATTCACTGTCCCCAAACTCGTTGAAACTCGAACAATATAAACGCCTGAAGACAAATTAGAAATATCAATTTTTATGTCTTTTAATTTATCAATTGCTGACTCATTTACCTTCTGCCCGACCGAATTGAAAACTTCAATAAAATCAATCGTTTCAATGCTATTTTTTAATTTTATATCAATAAAATCCGTTGCTGGATTCGGTGAAATCGACAACATTGTTTCCAAAGATTGAATTTGATAGATTAGTACGCTACCTTTTAATATCCATAAATTCACATCAAAAATAAGCGTATCGGGTTGAAAATCAGTATTTAATGTAAATATTTGACCATTAAAAGTATGGTCTAAAACAAAGTCCTGCGTTTGTGTTCCCGTTTGAATTCGAATCGGTAAAGGCAACTCGAAAAACGGTACAGAAACATCTGTTTGGCTTTGGTTTACGGTTATTTTTATTTCGCTTTCGCTAATAATTTCCCACAAAATAGTATAACTTGGATGACCGCTTCCATACAGCCAATCGCTAAAAAATTCAGTCAAATCCATGCCGCTCGTCATTTCAGCGTGCTTAATAAAATCGGCAGAACGGGCGTAACTATACGCCAATTTTGGATCATTAACATAATTATAAATCGCTTGAAAAAAGGCAGCATCACCGACTTTCCAACGCAAAGTATGCAGCATCATCCCACCTTTGGCGTAAGTCGTCGGATAACTAAAAATTCGTTCCACGCTTGTCGTGTCGTCCACAAAAACGGATTGATTCGGCAATCCTCGGGCATTTTCCATTTGAATTTCTCGCCATGGTCGCCAGTACAAATCGGGAAAAATTCGCTCATAAGCAATCCCCGTAAAATAAGTCGCAAAAGATTCATTTAACCAAATATCTTCCCAACTGCCACAGGTCACTTTATTCCCAAACCATTGATGTACCAACTCATGAGCCATTAATTCAAAACCAAAATTAGTCATAAATGACATCGTTTGATGTTCCATTCCACCGCCACGACTGAATTGTGCATGACCATATTTTTCGGTGGGAAAAGGATATGCTCCAAAAATCTCACTATAAATTGCCATAAAATCCGAAAGTCTATCGGATTTATTCCGCAAACTCGCCGAATCTTCGGGATAAACATAATTTAATAACAATAAAGAATCTCCATTTTGTAAATCAAAATAATCCGAAAATTCCACATAATTCGTCACCGCAATTGCGATTAAATACGTTTCAATCAAATAGCGATGTTTCCAATGAAAAGTCGTTTCATTTCCTTGCGTTATTTCGTTGATTAACAAGCCATTAGAAGCTACTTTATTGCCGTTCGGAACGGTTATAAAAACGTCAATCGAATCAATTTTATCACTCAAACCTTGCTTACAAACCCACCAATCTTTCGCCCCGTAAGGTTCGGAAAGCGTCCAAATTATCGGTTCGTTATCGTGAAAATCTTGGACAAACGAACCAAAACCATTTCCCGAAGGCGGTTCACCTTGATAATAAACCGTCAAACTATCGAAATCGCCTTGCGAAAGCGAATTAGGAAAATCAATTTTTAAAATATCAATTTCGCTTTTGCTAAATGCTAAATTTGTACCGTGATAAATTACAGAATCAATTGTTAAAGAGTCTGTTACATCAAAATAAATCGAATTCACATTGGTTTTTATTATATCAAAATAGCTGGTAATCGCTCCTTTGATATAATAAATATTCGGGTCAATTTCCAACTCCAAACGTTGGTATTTCAAATCATAATTATCGGTTAAGAGGTTTTTATTTTGCGATTGCGAAAAGCGATTTAATTGACTGGATTTAGCTTCTGCTTCTGAAATGTCACATAAATTCCAATCATTAATCTGACTATAAACCGTCGAAAATGAAAATATTGCAAAAAAAAGTAGTACATATTTTATCATAATTTTTTAGCTTTTATAATTTAGAAAATCGTTTAAAAGTAACGCCTCGTACTTTAGGTGTTAAAGGATTACAGCTAAAATTACGAAATCCTTAACAAATGAAATAGGAAATGGATAGGGATTGAGTATAGATTTTGGCATACTACTATACAAAATAAAAAATTGAACCACAAGGACACAAAGTAAACAAAGATAATTCCTTGCGAATCAGTTCGATACAACTTTGTGGCTCTTTGTTTCTTTTGTGGTTCAATTAAAAATGTATAGTAGCATGAGGTTTTGGTTAACAAAAAAAGATGCGACTAATTTTCGTCAGTCGCATCTTTTTATTAAATCTAATTTTTTATTTTATAGTTGATAGCCATCAAAACGATTAATTCTTTTTTATTTAAAAACAAAAAAATATGACCTTCACAGGTGTCTAACGTCTAATAGCGAAGCGGTCTAATATCACTATTGTGCAATATAATCTTTATAATCTTCGATACTTCTTTCCACGATTTGTCGTGCAACTTTAGCATTTTGGAATTTTTCAACCTCAACCGTTTTGTTTTCTAATTTTTTGTAATCCTCAAAGAAATTACGCAATTCTCTAAAGAAATGCTCCGGTAATTCCGAAATATCCTCAAAATGATTGACACTCATATCATTTTCTGCAACGGCAATAATTTTATCATCGTGCTCACCACAATCTAACATTCGCATCACACCAATTACTTTAGCGGAAACCAAACACATCGGCACAATATCGATTTGAGACAAAACCACGATGTCCAAAGGATCTTTATCATCGCAATATGTCTGCGGAATAAACCCGTAATTTGCAGGATAATAATGCGAAGAATACAACACCCTATCCAAAATCAACAAGCCACTTTCCTTGTCTAATTCATACTTTGCTCGTGTATTTTTTGGAATTTCAATAATACCTTGGATAATTCCCGTAGAAGGATTATAATTATTGGTTACCTTATGCCACGGATTTGTTTTATCAATATTCATATTATTTGTTGATTACAGAGTAGGGTAAAATAGTTTATAATGATGCGTTTGTAACGGCACTAAACATTTTAAACTACCAGAATAATGACTATAAAAAATGATAACTTCCTTAAAGCCATTACTTTACCTCACTCCTATTTTTTAAAAAATATATTCGTGAAATATTCATGAATAGATTATTATTAAATTATTGTTGCCGCAACAATCCAATAATTTTAACAATCTATAAACAATGCTTTTAATGAAGTTTTATTTGGTTGCCGCAAATGTCTTGTTTTTTGGGGAATTAAGAAATTTTAAAGCTGTTTTTTTCTACACGTTACAATTTCATTTTCACCTCGTTGCTTCGTATCACAAGATTCAAAACCCATTAAATCCGCCAAACCATCTGTGACAATCGGTAAATCGTGAGGATAATCCAACTAATTTTCGTATTTATTCTCCCTCAATTTCTGCCTCTACTTTCCGTAATTTTTCCTTACAATATTTTACTAATTCACCAGCACGTTTGACCTTTACCGTCAATTCGTCAATACTAACTTCTTCGTTTTCAATCGCTGCCACGATTATTTGCAACTCTTTTAATGCGTTTTCGTATGTCATTTTTTATTTTTTTTTAACTGCAAACTACAGTTACCAAATCACAAAACCCTTGCATCAACTTTTCCATCTGCAAAATGCGTTTCGATAATATCGTTTTTGTTTAATAATTTTTTTGAAGTGATGATTTTCCCATCTTTTGTAACCATCGAAAAACCTCGTTTTAGCATAGTTTCAGGATTCAACAATTCCACTGTTTTTTCGATTAATGCTAATTGAGAACTTGCCATTCGCAAACGAGATTTAACCAATTTCGGAATTTCATTATCAATATAATCTACCATTCGTTCGGTATTAAATAATTTCGTTTTGGTAGCATATTTTACATTTTGTTCAATTTGTTCCAAAAACTGATTATTTCGATTCAAAACGCTTTGCGTTTCTTGCTGAATCAATTGATATAACTGACTGATTTCCAATTCATAATTTAAAAATCGTTCCACCAAAAAAGTAGCAACGGCGGTCGGTGTTTTTAGCGACGTATGAGCCACCAAATCGCTAATAGATTCATCAATTTCGTGACCAATACCCGTCAGAATAGGTAATGGAAAATTTGCTAAAGTTTGGCATAATCTCAAACTATCGAAACCCGACAAATCCAACTTAGAACCGCCGCCACGAATCAAAACTACCGCATCAAAATCCCTTTTTTGCAAATCAATGTTTTGCAACGCTCCAACAATTTCCTTTTCCGAAAACTGTCCCTGCATTGCAGCTTCAAATAAGCGATATTTTATATCATAACCGTATTGATTATTCGTCAATTCTTCCAGAAAATCCTGTAATCCTGCGGCTTTCACCGAAGAGATAACCGCAATTCGCTGCGGGATTTTTGGTAAAGTCAATTGACTATTTTTAACCAATAATTTTTCCTTTTTTAATTGCTCAATCGTCGCTTGACGTTGCATTTCCATTTGTCCCAACGTATAAGCTGGATCCATATTTTCAATCACCAATTTCAAACCATAGCGCTCACTAAAATCAACCTTGACTTGCACCATAACTTGAATTCCTGACTGCAACAAATTATTAAAATTCGCACCAATTTTTTTCTTCAATCGGTAATACGTTCCTGACCACATCACGGCTTGCGATTGAGCCACAATTTGCTGCGTAATTTCGTCCTTTTCAATCAAATCAATATAATAATGACCACGAGAATTGCCAATTTGCATAATCTCGCAAGTTACCCAAATCGGTTCGGGCAAATTCGCCACTACGATTCTTTTTAAAAATTGATTTAATTCTAATAATGTATGTTTCATTATTTTTTCTGTTTTCACATGGCGGTTTTCACATGGCGGTTTTCACATGGCGTTGCCGTGTGCTAGTGTTCTCGCCCCGTTGGGGCTTTTCGTTGTTGTGGTACTTTTAATTTCACATGGCGTTGCCGTGTGCTAGTGTTCTCGCCCCGTTAGGGCTTTTCGTTGTTGCGGTACTTTTAATTTCACATGGCGTTGCCGTGTGCTAGTGTTCTCGCCCCGTTGGGGCTTTTCGTTGTTGTGGTACTTTTAATTTCACATGGCGTTGCCGTGTGCTAGTGTTCTCGCCCCGTTAGGGCTTTTCGTTGTTGCGGTGCTGCCGACCGTCAACTGAAAATGCCGACTCTTTTACTGAAAAATATCACCTAAAAACTGCCAATTTAACAATTCCGTTTTTTTGACGACTTCTTCTTTTTCAGCAATATAGGTAGATTCTGATTTTTCGGAATTTATTCGCCAAACGCCATTTTCATCTTTAAATAATTTGGATTGCGTTTCCGTAATAAAACCTCCATAACCTATAAATTCCGAAAATGTAACGTCTTGAACAAGTTCCAAATCTTTATTAAATACAATTAATAAAGTCGTTTTATCATAAGTAACATCCTCCGTTTGCCGAGTGACGAAATATCCTGTATTTCCATTCGGCAAATCAATTTTACCTTCTGCGAAAAAACGAGATTCATACATTTTATAACTCATATTAGCGGTATCAACGGTTGCATAAAAAACATTATCGGGAAGTATCGGCGACTTAACCTCATGAATACGTCCCAACGCCCAATCGGTATTTCTACTATCTAAAGTATCTGTCCATTTTATTGTTGAAAAATAACGGTCAAATGTTTGAAAATTATTATCGGAAAAACCAGTTTTCGTGGACTGACAACTCATAAAAACAATTACGCTACATAAAAAAATTCCTATTCTCATCTTTGAAATGTTTAATGTTAAGTCTTTAAAAAATTGATTACCAATGGATTAAAAGTTAAAACGTATTTCGGTTTAATCTTTAATTAACAAAAGCGTAATCTAAAGTTAAATTGAAATAATTGAAAACGGCAAGTTAGGCAACTACATTTGCGGCAAGTTAGTCAAAAGGATAAAATTACTTCTTTTGATGTATCGGTTTTAATAAAGAGTAACTTTTCATAAAAAACAAAATTTAACAAAATCAATTTTAAGTCATGAACAACTTATTAAAAAATTTATTACTCGCTGTCGTTGCTATCGCAACTTTATCAATTGTCGCTTGTACAACTGATCCTGGAACAGATCCTAAACCTACTGACGTTCAGACAATTGCTGATGCAACTGGAATTACACTTGGTACGGCAGAAGGTTTCGACTTAACAATTTCAACTAAAAATGGTGAAGCGGTTATCGTTTTAGCAGGTGAAATCTCTCGTGATATTACCATTAGGCCAATGACGGATTACAAATGGCTTTTCTCAGGTGCTGTTTTCGTTACCGATTGTGCTTCATTAACAATCGAAGCAGGAACAACAATTTATTACGATGTAGATGCTGCTCAAACATCTTTCTTATCTATCGCACAATGTTCAAAAGTATTCGCTAACGGTGCTGCTGGAAACAGAATTTTGATGACTTCTTCTAACGAATTAGGAACTGGAACAGGTGCTGCTGGTGGTGACTGGGGCGGTTTTGTTGTAAACGGTTTTGCTGATATTAACGTTGGGGAAACTGCTGACGGCGAAGGAGGAACAGGTGTTTATGGTGGTAGTGATGATGCTGATAATTCAGGTTCTATCCGTTATGTTGTTTTGAAATATCCTGGTCGTGTAGTCGGTGTTGACAACGAATTAAACGGTTTTTCTTTCAATGGTGTAGGTTCTGCAACAACGATTGAATACGTTCAATCTTTCGGTGGTGAAGATGACGGTTTTGAGTTTTTCGGTGGTGCTGCTGCTGTTAAATATGCCGTTTCTACAGGTTCAAAAGATGATTCTTTTGACTGGACACACGGATTCAGAGGAAAAGGTCAATATTGGTTAGTTGTTCAAACTTCAAACCGTGGTGACCGTTGTATCGAAGCAGATAATTTAGAAGCTGACTTTACGGCTGCACCTTATTCTGCACCAACTTTGGCTAATTTAACATTGATTTGTTCAGAAGGAAATGACGGTAACAATTCTTACGGAATGCGTTTACGTCACGGTACTAAAGGCAAAATCCATAATGCTATCGTAACCGGTGCAACTTCTTACGGTATCCGTGCAGATGATGATCCTACAACTGGTGCTAACGTTGCTGACGGTTCATTAATAGTAACGAACTCAACTGTGTTTGACATTGACGCTGCGGCTACGGCTTGGGGTGAAGATGCTGCAGGTTGGGACGGTATGAACGGTAACGTTTCAACTCCTGTTACTTTGACGGACGGTGTCGGTACAATCACAGGTGGTGCTGATGCAAATGCTGTTTATTCTGATGCTTTCTTTACGGCTGATACAAATATCGGTGCAGTAAGTGCGGCTAACAACTGGTTAAGCGGTTGGGCGATTAAAGCTGACGGTACAGATTATTAAGATTTTAATGAGTTATTTTTAATAACTTAAAAATATAAAAAAGGCTATTACTCGTCACGAGTAGTAGCCTTTTTAGTTTTTAATAATTATAAACAAAAAAAATGAAAAATATAATTTTTGTTTTAATAATAATCGTTTCAATAGCTTGCAATACGCAAGATTCCCCGAATTATCCAACGTCAGGAACAATCGAATTGACCGAAGGAAAATTAGATACGTTATCCACAAATATAAAAATGACGCTCACCGATGCCATCAAAAAAGGTGCAGCGGGAATTTACGCTTACGAACAAGATTCCATTTATAATTTAGAATGGATTAGCTGGGCAGATTCTTTACCCAAAGGAACGGTTCAACGAGTGCGTTTTAATTATCACGCTAAAAACATTGCCAGTAGAACCGTTCGCCGAAAATCAGAAGCCTATTTGAATACAGATTTAACGGTTTTGGGGTACAAAGATTTGATTTTTGTAGATGCAATGACAAAAGATTCAATTAAAAATTCATTGAGAACGGTAGAGTGACTTTGGTTAAACCGTATCGATTTATAAAACCGATACGGTTTTTTACTTTTTTTTTGAAAATATCTACGGGAATAATTTTTTTATCTAAAAATTTGCAATTGCTTTTTTAATTGTTCGCTTCACAATTTCCCAACGAACATCTACATACATTTTAGGCATAGGCTGCTGTTCCGCATCTTCAAAATACGATAAGCTTCTCAATGCTAACCAAGTATTGCAATCTGTAATTTTCGCTTCGTAGAAAGTAAAAATTTCTTGAAGCGAATAGATTTGAAGCAAGAAATATAAATCAATAAAATATTTTCTTGAACCTCTTTGAGTAATTGCTGCAATTTTCATAGCAGCTATATCTTTTCGAGACGCTAATCTAATATTATCCTCAAGGATAACGTCACCTAACCATTTATAAGGATAATTGACAATATCAACCTTAGCACCATTTACCAAATAGATTTTAATAGATTTAAACCGTTTTCCTATAAAAGTTGAATTGACAGAGTTCTATTTTATGTTTACTCCGTAAACTTTTTTTGACAGGATAAACAGGATTTTTGCAGAGCAAAAATCTAAATTTTATAGCTTCGCTATAAAATTATCCTGTTTATCCTGTCAAAAAAAGACATTTTGCGAAGCAAAATATTAAGAAATATATTTGTCATTTTTTTATAGGAAAACCGTTAATAGATTTACTACCCGACAGAAATTTTGTATTCGAAAATCGAGATAATAGTTCCGTCAAAGCGAATTCATCAGAAGTGTCATAATGACCAAACAAATCAATATCTATTGAATTTCGATGTCCGATTTGCAAGGCTAAAGATGTGCCACCAACTAATCGAAGTGCTTCAAACTCTTTGATTTCCATCAATTCTTTCAATAATCCCAAAAGCTCGGCTGAAACTGTTTTTGTTTGTAACATCGGAAATTTTCTTTTTTTACATTTAGAATAAGACTTAAAAAGGAAATACTAAAATCATCTAACTCTCTGACTTCTAAAGCAATTATTTTAATTCTTGCCAAACCATAGATTTTTTTTAATAACCTCCAATCGCTCAGTTGTCCGTAACGCATTACCTTTTCTAATATAAAAAAAGCATGATTTTCTAAATCAACTTCATTTACATCAACATCCCAAAAAAGATGTGGTGATAAATTATGAACGGTATATTTTTGATTTTCCATTTTTAAATCATTCGATATTTTATTAGAAATAAAGATACAAGGTAGTAATTATTTGATGTTTTCGATTCACCTGAAACGGTTCAACAAATATTTTTTCACTTCACAAACCGCCAAAATACCCTCAAAATCTCATTTTCCTCCACCTCGTATTTTAAAACCTCAAAACCCTTTGCTTCCAAATATTTTTTGACTGCCGTCAATGCAATTTTATCATTAGACAGCATTTCTAAGTTGCCATAAATTTCATTGCCATTAATCAAAATATGTCTTGCTTCCACGGTCAATCGACTATCGCCAACCGGCAAATACATTTTTCCTTCTGGAAAATAAACACCAATAAAACGATTCAAATATTGCTGATTTGGCAATAAATAATGTTGTTTTTCATCAAACGATAAATATTGATGCTCAATAACTTTTAGATAATTTGAAGACCATGGAAACGCAGCCGTTGGCGAAAAATCAACGATAGGATTATTCCCATCAAACAAAATTCCCGTTCCTGCGATTTCAGAAATTTGAAAACAAGGCGTTTCTCCTGTTTCCATCGTAATTTCAGGATATTTTCCATTGTCCGAATATGCCATTTTTACATCTTTAAATAGAACGCCACTTACTTGATATTTCTCAATTGAAGTCTGCAAAAGTCGTTGATTTTCAACATCATACGGTAATAAAAGTGTTTTTGGAAATTCTATGCTTAAATCAAAATCCTCAATAATGATTTCTGCCGTATTTCTATCTTCATCATAATCCGCTTCAATAGCTAAACTACCTCGATTTACACCTCTTCGACAAGCCATAAAATTCAGCCGCAAACCATTATCCACCTCCACATAAAAATCATTAATCACCGCTAATTCACCCCAAATTCGCTCATCATATTGCTGAATATTCTTTGCCCAAAGTTGCTTATAACTCTCCTCAGAAATCGTATAATAAGGCGTTCGCTTTTTCACTTTTTCATAATCGACATAATCCATAAACCGAGGCATATAACGAACGATAACATCGTCAGGCAAACGGTTACACGAACATTCAATTGCTGCCTCTTCTTCTGTATTTGGAATAATATGAATGCCATTTTTAAAATAGTTTACCGTTTTTATCCCTTCTTTATCCCAAGAAATAGCTTCGCCTTCTCTCTTGTTGTTTTCAAAATGTATCTCCGTTTTCATCCGTCCATCTTCGTACCATGCCCAATAAATTCCATCTCGTTCATTATCAATTACAGACAAAACCGAAGCCCGATTTCCATTCGGATGATATTCCGTTCGAGTATAATTTTTCGGATTATCGCCCATCAAGAGTTTTGTCTTTTTCAAATACCCAGACGTATCATATTGATAAGTATCCGTATTTTCTCGACCATAAGGCGTGACGTGCATCAATTTCATACCGCTTTTGTAATACGAATAATCTTCTATTTGTTTTTTTTCTGTATTATCAATTCTTTCTTGCTTCTGAAAACCATCCGCTTCCCATTCTCCATAATTTCCCTTATGCACACCATTTTCAAACATTTCAATCCGATAAATTTGATTATTCTTATGGTGATAAGTCGTCCACAAACCATTTTTTTTATGATTATCAAAATGCCCTTTTGCCGTAAAAAATCCATCTTCTTTTTTAGAAATATAATCGCCATTCAGCATACCATCCTTAAAATTAGTTTCCAAACACAAACTTCCGTCAGGAAAATAAACGAACGCCTTACCTTCCAAAATTCCATTTTTATAATTCACTTTCGCACAAAGTCCGTTAATCGGTTGCTTCTTTTCGCCTCGTTTTGAATAAAAAAATGTCCATTCGCCATCTCTCATTCCGTCCTTGAAATTCCCCTCATTTGTCAGCCAAACCGTATGATCATCTATGTATCTTTTTTTGTAATAATAATTCATATTTTGAACTTCAATCGAACCAAAACTTTCACTCCGAACGCCACCCGAAGTATCCCAAACCGTAGCAACACCAACAATTTTCCCAGCATAATAAGAACTTTGTTCCAAAATTCGACCATCACTATGCCATCTTAAAATCGGTCCCGCTTTGTAAGAACCAAAATAATAACCGATTTCCTTTCGCTTCCCATTATCCCACCAAGTTTCTAATTTTCCGTACCGACTGCCATTCAAAAACTGCGTTTTCCAAACCAATTCCCTATTCGCTGCCCATCTAAGTTGTTCGCCAGTCGGTTTTCCATAATTATCAAACATCGCCGTTTCTCGCAATTGACCATTATCGTGGTAATAATATCGTTTACCAATATTAATCCTATTTCCATATTTCGTATCAATCCGACTTGCCGTATCTAATTGACCATCAGGTGAATAGAATTGATATTCGTATTTAAAAACTGGGGAATCGGTATCATAAAAAGTAAAAGATTGCAAATTACCATTCGGGTGAAAAGTCTTTAAATAATTATATGAAATACCATAATTATCGTAGATTTTGTCTTTATTATTGCTATGACCATAAGCTAAACTTCCTCGTCCAGGTTCGTGTCTTGCTTCCTCTTCCTCCCAAACTTGACCAGTTTTATAATATTTATACTTTCGTTCAATTTCACCGTCAATCGGCGTAATCATCTTTTCCTCCAATTCGCCAGTTGGATAATACGTAAAAAGCGTCCCCGTTTCGTGAATATATTTTTGAAAAAGAGAACCATCTTGATTATAAATAATCGCATCGCCAATCGGTCGATAATAACTTTTCATTAAAGCGACTTTCGCTTCACCTTGTGGTTTTCTCATTCGATAATATGTAATCAGCGTACAATCTGATTTCGTATCATCCGTACAATTCAAAATCCATCGAGGTTCTAAAAAATTTCCATAAGTCATCAAAACTTCTTCATATTGAGCGAAAGCGGACGTATAAATAATTGATAATAAGGCAATTATAAAAATATGTTTCATTTATTTAGCTTTTTAATTTACTGTATGTGGGCGTCTTTTAGAAACTTCAAAAGTAATTTACCCATCTTGAAGATGCTAAAAAATGCCAAAAAGTTCATTAGAGCGCTTTATTAACTTTTTTAAAACAATTTCACTATCGAAATGTAGTATTTGCAATATTTTGCAAATCTATTCCCTCCAAAATTACAAAAAGTGGCAACAAGCATAAAGTTTGTCACTGCTTTTTTCATAACGAAATCAATCTAAAAAATAAACTTCAATTTAAGAATACAAATTACATTTTGAACATATTATTATTTTATTATATATTAACACTTTAAGCATTTATTAAAATTATGACAAATCAACGATTTTAATTTCGGGTAACGGTGTGATTTTTGGAAAATCATCAAGTAAATTGCGGTTTTTAAATTCACCAGCAAGTACGATTAATCAAAAATTTCACGATTACAAAAAATAGGTATCAATATGTATAGCAGACCTCGACGCAATCGAGCAACAGCAGCGATTCGCTCAATGGTTCAAGAAACCAGATTAGACGTTGCTAACTTGATTTATCCTTTATTTATGGAAGACGGTAAAAATATAAAAATGCCGATTCCTTCTTTACCAGATATTTATCGTTATTCTTTGGACACTTTATTAATAGAAATTGAGGAAAGTGTAGAATTAGGTATTGTTTCTTTTGTTTTATTTCCTGCAGTGAGTGACGATTTAAAAGACAAAACAGCTTCGTATAGTTATCATTCTAATAATTTTTATTTGAAAGCAGCAACCGAAATTAAAAAACGATTTCCGCACATTATGTTGATGAGCGATGTCGCAATGGATCCTTACAGTTCGGACGGACACGATGGTTTTGTAGATGAAAATGGAAAGGTTTTGAATGATGTGACCTTGCCGATTTTAGCAAAAATGTCGGTTGCACAAGCAGAAGCGGGTTTTGATGTACTTGGGCCTTCAGATATGATGGACGGGCGAGTCGGTTATATGCGAGAAGCTTTGGATTCAGGGGGTTTCGTAGATGTGGGCATCATGGCTTATTCTGCAAAATATGCGAGTGCGTATTATGGCCCTTTCCGTGATGCGTTGGATTCTGCACCAAAATCTGGTGACAAAAAAACCTATCAAATGAATCCTGCAAACAAGACGGAAGCCTTGCGAGAGGCTGCTTTGGACGTTGCGGAGGGTGCAGATTTTTTGATGGTAAAACCAGCTTTGTGTTATTTAGATATCATTCATTTATTAAAAGAAAATTTTGATTTGCCAATTACCGCATATAATGTAAGTGGCGAATATGCCATGCTAAAAGCGGCTTGCCAAAACGGTTGGCTCAACTACGAACAAGCAATGCCCGAAATGCTTTTGAGTATGAAAAGAGCAGGAGCAGACGGCATTTTGACGTATTTTGCTAAGGATTTTGCACGATTGAGGAAGGAAGGGCGAGTTTAAATGCACCTGAAAAGATAAAAAAAGGCACATTATCAATATTTTGATAATATGCCTTTTTTTTAATTTAAACTTATATTTTATTTTAAATATTGACCCAATCAATTCCTTGTTTCAATAATTCCATCGTTTTCTCTTCTTCGCTTCCTTTTTCTGATTGGTAATTATAAACCCAATTCGCAACAGGCGGCATCGACATTAGGATAGATTCCGTCCGCCCGTCCGTATCCAAGCCAAATTTTGTGCCTTTATCCCAAACCAGATTGAACTCCACATAACGTCCACGACGGAGCATTTGCCACATTTTTTCATTTTCATTAAAAGGCAAATCTTTATTTTGATTCATAAAATGCGTATAAATTGGAGCGAAAGCTTCACCGACAGATTTTACAAATTCAAAACGGTTTTCTTTTGTAAAATCATCTTGCTCACTTAATCGGTCAAAGAAAATTCCACCGATTCCACGAGTTTCTTGACGATGTTTTAAATAAAAATAATCATCTGCCCACTTTTTGAATTTTGGATAAAAATCGCTGTCATGCTTATCGCAAACAGTTTTTATTTGTTGGTGAAAATATTTTGCATCTGCTTCCACGACGTAATGCGGCGTCAAATCAATACCGCCACCAAACCACCAAGTACCGTTGCTCATTTCAAAATAACGGACATTCATATGAATAATCGGCACTTTTGGACTGTGCGGATGCAAGACGATAGACACGCCAGTTGCCAAAAATTCCGCAGCTTCCAAGCCTAATTTTTGCGATATTTTTTCGGGCATTGCGCCATGAACAGCAGAGAAATTCACACCGCCTTTTTCAATCACTTTCCCCTGAAACACACGGGAACGACCGCCGCCGCCGCCAGGTCTTTCCCACAAATCTTCCTCAAACTTTCCCTCTCCATCTGCAATTTCAAGACTTTCGCAAATAGAATCCTGCAAACTTTTGAAATATTCGATTATATCTTTTTTATCTAAATTCATATTATATTTTATTAGTTTAGTCAGTGGTTACTTTTTCGTTAGAAACCGTATCGATTTTGCTTGTCCCGAGACCTCGTGGAAAAACCGACACGGTTTGACTGTCAAAAACTTTTGAGCAGTTACAGTAGTGTGATTCTATTTATAACTAAAAACAAAGTTTTGACCTAACCCAGAAGTGACCAATGACAAAATTTCTAACGATAAATTGAAAATTCCCCCCGTTCAATCATTAATTGCAATTTCAAAACTGCAGCTATCGTAATTGAATCCGTAATTTCGCCATTCATTACCAATTCTACCAATTCAGAAAAAGGTAATTTACGAATGGTAATATCTTCGGTTTCTTCATGTTCCGTTTCTCCAAAAGTTAAATACTGAGCAATAAAGACGATGCCGAACTCATCTGTCACCGAATTAGAAGTGTGTATTTCCAATAGTTCCGTCCATTTATTGGCAGAAATTCCTGCTTCCTCTTTCAGCTCCCTTTTTGCAGATTCCAACGGTGTATCTTCAAAAGAGCCACCGCCTTCTGGCAATTCCCACGAGTAAATATTTAACGGATAGCGGTGCTGACCGACAATCCAAGTATTTCCATTTTCATCTAAAGCAATGATGCCGATAGCATAATTTTTGAAATGAACTACACCATAAATTCCGTCGCCGCCACTCGGATTAATGACTTCGTGATGCTGAACTTCTAACCACGGGTTTTCGTAAACGATCGTATTTGTTAAGGTTTTCCAAGATTTTTTACTCATAACTATTATATCAGACAGGCTACTTTTTAACAAATTAACCTGTTTTGTTGAATTTCTATTACCAATAAAATTAAACGACAAAAGTATTAGGAATAAAATGATTAATGTAGAAATTTGTGTAAAAAAGTGGCACGAAAGGAGAAAATCAAAGTTAAAGTAGCTATTTAAAATTAAAATAATGTTATGTTGATTATCATTGGCGTGTTTTCATAAATATCCGAAACATCGACTGATTACGAATCACCAATCACGAATCTATGATACAACCTGCAAGTCGCCTCGGCGACACAAAAGAATATTATTTCTCTCGAAAATTGAGAGAAATAGATGAAATCAATCAAAAAAGCGTAGAGCAAATTATTAATTTGGGCATTGGAAGCCCTGATTTACCGCCTGCTCCTGCGGTGATTAAAGCATTGACGGAAGCAGCGACACAGCAGAATCATCACGGTTATCAAAGCTATCGAGGTGTAAAAGTTTTACGTCATGCTTTTGCAAATTGGTATAAAAAATATTACGGTGTAACGTTAGACGAAGAAAGCGAAATTTTGCCGCTGATTGGTTCAAAAGAAGGAATTATGCACATTTCGATGACATTTTTGGAGAAAGGCGATGAAGTACTCGTGCCGAATCCTGGTTATCCTGCATATCAAGCCGTTTCTGAATTGACGGGCGCAACACCGATTTTTTATGATTTAGATGAAAATAATAATTGGCAACCAGATTTGGCAAAAATAGCTCAGCGAGATTTGACGAAAGTCAAAATAATGTGGGTCAATTATCCGAATATGCCGACAGGAGCAGACGCTACAAATGCCTTTTTTGTAGATTTAATTGCTTTCGCAAAAACACATAATATCTTGATCATCAATGACAATCCGTATAGTTTTGTTTTAAATGATCATCCAAAAAGTATTTTGGGAATTGAAGGAGCGAAAGACTGTGTTTTGGAATTAAACTCCTTGAGTAAGTCGCATAATATGGCAGGTTGGCGAGTCGGGGCGTTGTTCGGACGAGCAGACTTACTGCAAGAAGTCTTGCGATTTAAGTCCAATATGGATTCTGGAATGTTTTTGCCAGTGCAAATTGCAGCAGCAAAAGCGTTAAATTTAGACGAAAATTGGTATAAACATCAAAATAAAATTTACGAAAAACGTCGAGAATTTGCTTGGAAAATCATGGATTTATTAGGAGCGAAATACGATAAAAATGCAGTCGGTTTATTTGTTTGGGCAAAAGTGCCAGACGAAGTTGCAGATGTTGAAACTTGGTTAGATAAAGTGCTTTATGGAGCAAAAGTGTTTATAACACCCGGTTTTATTTTTGGTACAAACGGTGAACGTTACGTTCGGATTTCCCTTTGTGGAACGGTGGAGAAGTTTGAGGAAGCGTTGGAACGGATTGAATCAACGGTTTTCAGTTGACAATTGGCGTAAAAAAAACGGTTTAGCTGGGCTAAACCGTTTTCTTCTATGTGATGGATAAAACTATAAACTGTCAACTATTTCTTCTTTCTTTTAGAAGAAGGCTTACGATTATTTGTTTTTACTTTGGCGTTAGGATCTTGCTGTTGGGTACGAATACCTTTACCTCTTCCGCCGCCTTTCATACCTTGCATAGCAATCATTTGACTCATACTTGGCTTGGCTTTTATCGCTTGTTCCATCTGAGCAACTTGGTCTAAAATTGCTTTTTCTTTTACATCTAATAATTTGATTTCACGAATGTAACCACTTGCTTTTTGGAAATTCCGCTTATTAAAACTCAAACTTGCTAATTGTAATGCAACGGTTGCTTTATCCGTATTTGTTGGTAAACCCATTGCACGAGCTTGCATCAAATAATCCTCTCCAACCTCTAAGTTTTTCTTTTGAATTTCAATAAAACCCTTTAATTGCAAATAATAACCTCTATAAAATTTTAACAACCAATTGGGTCTGAAAGTCAGTGCTAAGTTCTTTTCCGCTTTTAGAAAATCTCCACCATTTAAGATTTCGCTGGTCGAAGCAATTGTCCCGAATATGATGTAAGCAACTGCGAAAATAATCAGTATTAATAATGGGATAAATGCGAATCCGAACCCTACCGTTGCCTGTAAAACGATGAATAATACAAGGCAAACTGCCATTATGATAAATTGTATTTTTACATTAATTTTTAACATATCGCCAATTATTTTATAACTAAGATTTTTATACGTTTCAAATTTGGCTGCAAAGATAAGATTTATTAATTGCAAAGTTTCATTGTTCGATTGCTCATTATGACAATGTCGTATTTAAAACCCTAAGCCTTTCGCTATTGCGGACTGGTTTTGCAATGACGGAAGGCTTCGCTTTCTAAATAAGAGCTATCTTTTTAGACTTCGGATAGAATTAATAAAAGTTTCGCTACAAATTTGCCCAAATTATACCTTGAAAATTTGTGTTTTTCTACATCATCTATGTTCCAACCACGTTTGATTTATGTACTTCTAATCTTAGAAAAGTTACTCGATAAAACGATTGAACGGTCGAATAATAAAGCCGCAAAATTAAAACTGAATCAAATAATTAAACGTGAAGAACAATACCAGAATCAGCCAAAGTGCATCTAAATAATGCCAATAAACCTCTAATAACCTTAACTTTAGTTTTTTCTCAGGGTCTGAAAAATAAATCAAAACGCTGACAGGTTCTTTCATTCGCTGAAAAGCGGTTCGTAAAAAAATGACAAAAAATGGTAAACCTGCCAGAACATGAACCAAATGTAAAATCGCAATCGCATAAATATAGCCAACACCTGGCCCTGTACTCGGCATCAAATTTTTGGTACTCATATCGTACCATGACCAACCTTGCCCGATGACAAAACAAGTTGTCAGTACTAAAGTGAATGCCAAAAATCGTTTGTAAGCCTGAGTATCATCGGACAGATATGATTTTTTGGCTTGTAAAAACGTCCAACTACTTGCCAATAAAAACGCAGTATTCAGGATAAAAGTCAACGGTAAAGCAATCGGTTCGATGTCCATAACGACCCGTTGATAAATGTACGACGCAGTCATACCCAGAAACAACATCGTGATACCTACCAAAAGTAAGGTCAAATATATTTTAAGCGGATGCAGTCTGAGATTCTTATAATCGCTCTTTTGATACGGATCGTACGGTTGATAATCGCTCATTTTTTTGTAGATAATTTAGTGATTGTAATATATTTTCTTTGCATAACAATTCTTTATTGACCTTGTTCAGTGTTATTCATTAGTTATTCGTGATTAATTAACAAAAAGTTAAATTCCTTTAAATATCGTCTAAATTCTCGCCTATAAATTCCACTTTTCTTGTTTTTTTCCCAAAATGACTTATTTAGAATAATTTTTTTTCAATTTCGTGAACTACCCATAAGCGACAAATTTAATTACTTCAATGTGAGATTTAACTGCGTTCATTCTAATTCTTAGTACAAAATTCATAAAATTTAATTGGGGTTTTGGTCCTAAAATGAAGCGTAGATAAAGGACGAAATAACGTCTTTATCTATCGTTTTTTAGGTTTAGAACTTACTTTTCGCATAACTTTGCAGCTCAATATTAGCTATTAAATGAGGAATATCGTTTCATAGACTAAAAATATATATATTTCAAAAAAGGAACAAACACTATTCACAAAACGTACAGAGAAATCTAAATAACCTCTTCAATGAGAAAGTAGATTCTTTTTTGGCAAGGTCTTTTATAGGTAGTTTAGTACAGCTCCTAATTTTTTTATTTAAACCAAAAAATATACTAAATATGAAATGTTCTACAATACAATATTTAGCAAAAACATCTTTACAAATCACTTGTATGATGTTATTCATGGTTGCGTTCACATTCAGTGCTAACGCACAAAAAGCAGAATCGAAATCTAATAATACAAATAAGGGATTGCTTGAAAAATCAAGTGTTGCGTTTGACTTTCAAGAAGAAGGTGAAATTAACGTTCTGAAAACTTTCCTACATGCAAATACCAACGCTTTTTCAATCACTATTTATGATTTTAAAGACGAAAAAGTACAGGTTTTTATTTACGACGAAAGTAATGGTGAAAGATTATATTCTATCAATGTAGAACCAACTCAAGATATTTACAATGTTAATTTATTAACAAAACCACTTCCTAAAGGAACATATAATGTGGTTGTAAAAGGAGAATCGCGGGTAATTCCAAAACAGATGGTTGTTAACTAAAATTCAGATAGCGAATTTTGATATTTAACATAAAATAAAAAACGTCAATGCTTTAAACAGCATTGGCGTTTTTTATTTTGGTGAAGATTATTGAAGGAATAGGAAATAAATACATTAACTTTTAATTTAGTCAAATCCCTTATTTCCCTTTTTTTAACAAAAATGATTATTCCAAAATTCGTTTTTCAATAATCGCCCAATCGTAAATATGAAATACTTTGCCCTCGGACATTGCTACGAAAATTCCTTTTTGGAAATCCGCATTCAACGCAACGGAACTACAATCTGAACCGTCGCTGCTTTCGGTTGCGAAAGGTAAAGTTTTGATAAAATCGTTGTTGCCTTCTCGTTTATAAATTCGGAAATAGTTCGCTTGTTGGTCAGAAACCAAAATATAACCGGTGCTGTCCGAAGTCGGATACATCGAAATACCTTCGTTGTCTTTTTGGAAACTATTTTCACCAAAAAGTTGAATTTCGGCATTGCCCTTTTCTGGGTTTGCATAATATTTTCTGATACCAACGCCTTCGTCAGAGCAGTACACAAAACCCATTTTATTATCAACACAAATCGCTTCGATTTCTTTTTTCTGGCTGTATTTTCCGAATTTCCGAATCAATTGACTTTCGACCGTTTTTCCATTTTTTGATAATAATTCATATTGCCATAAATACCCTTCGGCAGGGCCATTTTTGCGTCCGACAATCGCATAAATTTTACCATTTTCAGGATTTTTGTATAAGGCAATGCCCATTAAATCACGAAATTCCTTCTCCGTTTCCCCAACAAAAACTTCGATGCCGCCATTATCAATTGGAGTCATTTCTGGCAATTTAAAAATGCGTAATTTATGCGTCAAACGCTCGGTTGTCACCGCAATATCAATCGTATCCTTGCCGAAAGGCAAACCATATTCAATATCGACATTATTTGGACGTTGCAAATCACCAATTCGATTGACGATTTTTCCTTGCAAATTAAAAACATACAATGCTCCATCTTTATTTTTATCCGTTCCAATAATCAACGATTTGGAAACGTCCGTTGGATGAATCCAAATAGCGGGGTCATCGGTATCGTGTTTGGTGGTATCGGTGATGAATTTTGGTTGAATTATTTCCGAAACAGCTTCTTGTACGGTTGTGGTTTCTGCTGTCGTTTTATCATTTTCACAAGCGGCAAAAACGATTAAAAACGATATTAGTATAAAAAGTAAATTTTTCATTTATTGCTATTTTGAAATTGTATTTTTTTAAAAAAGGCTTACGAATAATTTTCGTAAGCCTTAAATTATTGGTTTTATGTTAAAACTATTTTGGTGATCTTTAATATTTAATATTTAAAAACCTATTTTTCAAATAAAT